>Ga0265300_10000106_pt1 | contig 93533 bp, 79 predicted proteins | sample AusTroGonzalo_MG_FD_193482 | JGI IMG/M metagenome (GOLD analysis project Ga0265300, IMG submission 193482) | Bovine rumen microbial communities from tropical cattle in Woodstock, Queensland, Australia - Gonzalo_03 | ecosystem: Host-associated > Mammals > Digestive system > Stomach > Rumen ... | reverse complement strand
CGCTCACCCTCTTCACCGCGCAGGCCCAAAACACAGCGTATTCGCGAAGCGGCAAAGATGGCGTTTGGTTTGAGGTGCGAAGCGACACCTCGAATCCCTGCCGCTATACTGAGGACAACAAAATTTACCAGGCAGGCAGGGAGTTCACTTTCGAGTTCCACTATTTCGACCCGCAGGGCAAAGAACGCTATATGAGGTATGAACGAGTCCCAATACAACGGCACGAACTTACGGAAACCGGTGATTCCATCACAAACACATACTATTCGCCGGATTTCTCCTTCTCAGATGAGTTCGATGCAAAAGACTCCTGCATCAATCGTTATTTGGTAAAAGTTGATTGCTCGAGTCGTGTATTCAGAAAAGATTATGACCAAACCGTGGAGGCTTTTTATTTCTTGTATGATGATCAGCAATCGAGATGGCCATTGTCGTATTCCGGTATCGTAGAGAACGAACGGAATTTATGGATGCATCCCAATAGAGATTGTCTGTTCCAAATACTCGAGCTCAACCCCTTCCCGTACATCCAATATCCCATCAAAAAAGGAAAGACTTGGAAATGGCGGCTCTCCATCGGCAGTCAGTGGGGTGACGAGCGTTGGAAGACGTGGACCGGCGGCATCGTCAACAAGTACAAATACAAGATCGCCGACACAGATTGCGAGGTGGTCACGCCCATGGGCACGCTTTCCTGTGTGAAGGTGGAGGCCGTGGCCAAAAGCCGCATCGGGAAAACCTATCTCACAGCGTATTACAACGAAACCTACGGCTTTGTGAAGATGGACAACACCAACATCGACGGCTCGCGGTTGCTGGTGGATTTGGTGGGGACGAATTTTTGAGGTGGTCAGCCTTCCTGAGCAATATTTCCCCCGAAATACACGTTTGTCGATATTATATGGTTCACCAACACTTTGACCCTTATGAGAAAAACCATCTTGACCATCCTTCTGCTCTCCGCAACATTCTCTTTTATGGGTTGTTGCCACTCTCAAACGCAGGCAGAACAGACGAATGAGATTCACATTATCGAACCTGCAGATACCCTCGCAAATATACCGATGACGGTTAAGTTTATGTCCATTTACATCCCTTGTACCGTTAATGGAAAAACCAGACTGTTTCTTCTGGATCCTGAATGGGAACACAATTGCATAGAAAAGAGGTTTATATCAGAATTATACGACACGACGGGGACGTTGCGCACTTCATTTAAAGATGGATACTCGACAGTTTTAAGTATTCATACATTACAATACACCATAGGAAATCAAAATTTCATATCGGACACGACTCAGGTGATTTCGCACAACAATAGTGATGGATATGGGATTGTTGGGAAACCATTATTTAACAAGAGGGTTGTATGTTTGAATTTTGACAAAAAAGAGATGTACATCACGAACAAAGTGCCTGACAGCATTCCTGATTATATTCAAAAAGATTACATCGTTAATAAGGAAGGGCACCGAATCATTACCGTAAATTTCCCGACCTCTGAAGGTGATAAAAAATACAATTTGATTGTTGACGTTGGCACCCCCACCTCTAATCTTGCCAATGAATTAAAAGGAATAATCACCATAAATGACAATAAGCCAAACCCAACAGATATAGCACAAATGTTAATGGCTTATTGTAATAGTATTCGTAATCGGAATCAAACCGTTTGGACAAATTCGCAAACCGGGCAACCGGACGACCCCTATAAACGTTGGGGCTGTGATGGTTCAATAGGAATAGACATCATATCCCTTTATAATTGGATAATCGACTACCGTAACAACAAAATCTATTACACACCCAACGAGCATTACAAAAAGATGACGAAGCAATGAAAACGCACCTCATTATCATCGGACTTTTGGGAAGTCTGCTGGCATGCAACGGTCAGCCAGGTGGCGGTGATGCGAACACCCGTTCCGTTCAAAAATACCCTTACCGTTTCCACACCTACACCCCGCACATCTACGTGGATGCCTTCCTGAACGACAGTCTGCCTATCCGGATGGTGTACGATTGCGCTGCTCCTTTTGTGTGGTTGGACAGCACGTTTGTGGACAACCACTATGGCTACGAGAGCAAGCAGACAATGGCTTTTGAGGGAATCGGCACCAGCGGCCGGCAGGTGGTGAAAGCCTTCCAGGACTGGAACATTACGATTGCGGGAAAGCGGGAGGAGTTTCCCATTATCCCTGCACCAAACCTGCGAAGCACATTCACGGACAGCATCGACGGGGTGATAGGACTTGTCTTTATAAAAAATCGTGTCTGGGCGTTCGATTTCGAAACACAGTCGTTCGACATTTTGCCTGCCGTTCCCGATTCGGTGCGGAAAAACTGGCACGCCTTGAAGCTGTTCTTCCGGGACAAAATGTATTATTTCGAGGCTCCCGCCACGCTTTTTGTGACGGACAGCGTGAAAAGTTCCGGAAAACTGCTGTTCGATTCGGGCATGGGCACAGATGTTAGCCTATTCGCGGATGTGGCGCGGAAATTCCAAGGTTTTAAGGACAACCCAAGGGGCTTCGGGTAGTAGCACAAACGAGGTTTTTGACGCAAAACGCCTTGTGATGCCGAACTTTGTAGTGGATTCCGTGCACACTTGGGCGTACACAGACGCTACTGGTCACGCCAGCAAAGCCCCTTCCAAGGATGTCATCGGCTATTTCGGTTTCGGTCTGCTCCAGCGCATGAGCGAGGTGGTGATCGATTTCCCGAATCAGGTGGTCTATTTCAAGCCGGGAATATAAGGGGCTCAATGATCTAACAAACGATTGAAACGAAATGGGGCGGGGCGTCCGGCTTGAGCGTTTTGGGCAGCGTGATGTCGTTTGCAAGTGAAATTCACGGTTCACGATTCACACTGCTCGATTTTTTTTGCAATAAATCGTATTGAATAATTTAAAAAATTGTATATCTTTGCAAAAAAAAATGAAGAACGAAATTAAATTCTAATTGTATGAAAATCAAAGTATTTCAAGACAAACGCATACGTGCCCATTGGGATCCCGACATAGAAGAATGGGAATTTTCTGTTGTGGATGTAGTAGGGGCGCTTACCGACCAAAAGACGCCTCGTGCTGCCAGCACATATTGGGCGGTTTTGAAGAATAGGCTGAAAGAAGAGGGAGCAGATGAACTGCTTACAAATTGTAAGCAGTTGAAAATGCTTGCTGCAGATGGTAAAATGCGACTTACGGATGTGGCGACCACAAAGCAACTTTTCCGTATCGTCCAATCCGTTCCGTCGCCTAAAGCTGAGCCGTTTAAGAAATGGTTGGCACAAGTGGGCGCCGAACGTTTAGATGAGATAGCCGACCCGGAACAGGCCATTATGCGCGGAGCCGATTTCTATCGTGCCAAGGGTTACAGCGAGGGTTGGATCAATCAACGCTTGCAATCCATAGAAATGCGCAAAGAACTGACCGACGAATGGAAAGCTCGCGGAATTGATCAAGAGCGCGATTACGCTATTTTGACCAATGAGATGACGCGCGCTTGGAGTGGACTGTCGGTGCGCGACTACAAAGAAATGAAGGGGCTGAAAAAAGAGAACCTTCGAGACAACATGACCAATCTCGAATTAGTGCTCAACATGCTTGCTGAAGTAACCACAACAGCTATTTCGCGCAGCCGTCAGCCAGAAACTTTTGAGCAGAGTCGCGATATAGCAATTGAAGGCGGCAGTGTGGCTGGCTCCGCACGTCGCGAGATCGAACACCGCACAGGACGACCTGTTGTCAGTCCGTTAAACGCCTCAGACAAAGGAGCCCTTGATGTCGGACATGAAAGCATTCCTTCGCTTGACCAAAACAAGACTGATACTGATTAAGTTTAGCCTGCACACCTAACTGTGTGCAAATCCATTTGCGGAGGCAGTCTTCGGTCACGAGTCGGGCCGTCAGGCCTAAGGGCAAACGTTCATGGTGAAGGCCATGTCCATCTGCAACAGCATCCGCGCGTCGGGGTTATCCACCACTTTGATGTGGCCGAACAGCCCCGTGGTGATGCCCGCTTTCCAATAGCCCGGGATGTTGTCGGCGGACATGCCAGAAAAGGTGTTCCCGAAGAAAAGGCCACCGCCGAAATTCAATTTTTGAGGAAAACCGAGCAACACATTCAGACTCAAAACAAAACCCAAAACAATGAAAAACATCATCAGAATATCATTGGCCATTATCGCCATTATCATCGGGATGAATGCCGGCTTTGCGCAGACACCGGAATGGACGGAATATTGTCGGCTGCGGGATGAAATCAACCACAACGATAGCACCCATCTTGCCTACATGATTGACCGGGACTTGATGAACAGGAATTTGCCGCAGCTGTATGGCACACAATATATTGGGGTTTACACCGACGACAACATGATGGAAAATATGCTGTGGCCCGTGGAAAACATGGAACAGCTGAACGCCCGCCGCGAGCACATGTTGCTTGCCCCGATGGACACCACAGGAATAAAGATTTACGATGAGAATGCGAAGGCGCGATGATTTCCCCTTAGACCCAAGATTTCCCCCACAAACTTCGTTTATCTACATATAGAAGTATTTCACCAAAACCATAACCGTTATGAGAAAAACAACCTTAACCATCCTTTTGGTCGCCGTAGTGGCGGCAACGTGGGCGCAGAAGCCCGACAAGAAAACCGCGAAGTTAGAGAAACAGCTTGTGGGCACTTTCGTGGAGGTGCCGGCGGGGCATTACACGATTCGCAACAGCAACGGGGACACTACAAAGGTGACCATCGCGGGATTCCGGATGTTAGAGACGGAGGTAACCAACGCATCGTACAATCTCTTTTTGGAAGACCTTAAGGTGCAGGGACGAATGGCCGACTACGAGAAGGCCAAAATTGACACTACCCGTGCGATTTTGGTAAATCGTTACGGCACCCATCCTGCATTCCCGCCATTGCCTCCATATCCCGTCTCCTGCATCAGCCATGAGGGCGCGATGCTGTTTTGTCGCTGGCTTACAGAAAAAATGGGCAGCAACGAGTGGGAATACACCCTGCCTACCACAGATCAATGGAAACATGCCGCACATGGTGGTCTAATCTATAACACATACCCGATAGGGGGACCATATCTCACCAATGGTAATGGGGAACCTTTATACAATTTTTTAAAACTCGGTGAAGAAAGTATCACCATGCAGGATGGAAAATATGTCGTCATGATAAACTATGATCCTTTTCATTATATCAATAACTTACCTAGCCCAGCCAAGTCGCATTACCCCAATAATTATGGCCTGTACAATATGAGTGGCAACGTGGCGGAGATGGTATATGAGCGAGGCATTGCATACGGCGGAAGCTACCTTGACACTGGCTACGACATCCGCATCGACAGCGAGAAACCTTACGACGCCCCGTCCCCGCTGATTGGCTTCAGGGTGATTGCGGTGAGGAAGAGGTAGCAGTTAGCAGTTGGTAGTTAGCAGTTACGGGCCCAATATTAAAACATAATTCCTTGAGCAGTCCCGGAGGGACAACACGCACGCAGTGCAATTAACCCCATACCAGCGACGAAGGAGCGCAGTGTGGGGCGGCAAGGACGCGCTTCCTCGGCGGCGTCTCGGAGAGACGCAACTTTTTGGATAATCGACTATCGTAACAACAAAATCTACTTCACTCCAAACGAGCATTACAAAAAAATGACGAAGCAATGAAAACACACCGCTTTGAATTCCAGATAGTGGCTTTGCCCAAAACGGATTTCCTGAACACTTTCAGGGTCTCTCATTTCCCTACAAATCTTCTTGTTGATGCGGGCCAAACGGTTGTTTGCGAGAAAATTGGCGGCACGCTGAGTGCAGAAGACGTGCGGGACGAGCTTCGGGAGTTTTTGGAACAGCTGGAGCGGCTGGTAAAAGTAGAAAAATAAAACGGGCCATTGTCTTCGAACTAAAAAAATGTATCTTTGCAAAAAAAATTAATAATGGAAATCAACGCTCAATTCAAACCCCATCTCACCAATGTGGTGCGTATTCTTGCCCTGCATAAGGTGAAGAACGCCTACTTGTTCGGATCGGTTCTCACAGACAGGTTTAATGCTGCCAGCGATGTGGACTTTCTTGTGAATTACGACCCGTCAATAGATCCGCTGGAACGAGGCGAACTTCTGTTGGATTTGCAGATTGCGTTGGAAGATGAAATCCATAGGGATGTTGATCTTTTGACCGAATATTCCCTTAAGAACCCCTATTTCATAAACGAACTGAACGAAACAAAGTATTTAATCTATGGAGAAGCAAGTTAACAAGTTACTTTCCGATATTCTCGGCTGCATCGCACGAATTGAAGAGTTTACATCGGAAATTCATTCTTTTGAAGAATATCAGTCCAACACCTTGGTGCAGAATGCAGTAGAAAGAAATGTGGAAATTATAGGGGAGGCGGTGAATTCTTTATTGAGGATTTCACCTGAAATAGCAATCACATCTGCGCGGAAAATTGTGAACACTCGCAATTTGTTGATTCACGGATACGATTCCGTAGATTCTGCTACAGTATGGGCCATTTTACGGAAACACCTGCCAGTTCTTAAAGAGGAAGTGGCACGTCTTTTGCCCGCTGAATAAGTATGTCTTTTACCGCAAGGTGTATATGGTGAGAAGGGCTGCTAAGAATTAAAGGAAAGGAGATTCTGACGCTTGAAGTGCGTTTGCAAACGAAATTCACCGGTTACCGGTATTGCGGTTTACGATTTGCGGTTTACGGTGAAAGGCGGCAGATAAATCATTCAGTACGTCAAAGAACGGTTGGAAAGCCGCGAGCGCTCATGCAGATTTCCGATGGCAAAAATACAACAGATGCGGCTTCCCGCCAAATAAAGATACTTATATATAAGTAACTCGAGGTTAAGTGATTGGGAAGCTGCAATTTGCCGTTTGCGTTTATAAATAATGGTTTGCGATGTGCGGTTTGGGGTTTGCCTCAAGGGAAAGTCAGACCTAAGTCAGAGTTACATCAGAGTTAGAAATTTTTGTTCGGGATGGTCAACGGTCATTGGTCATTTTCGTTTGCAAACGTATCCCCACTTCTGAGAAACGCGACAATTCGTAGTGAGAAAAATAAAAAGAACTGAACGAAACAAAGTATTTGATTTATGGAGAAGCAAATTAACAAGTTACTTTCTGACAGTGTCGCAATTGCTTCCTTCGGAATAAATTCCAGCCCACTGCAACCTTTTGACATGTTTGTATCATATATATCAGAGAATAAACTATTTTTGCATTTTCAAAATCAAACACTAGAGAAATGAAAAAATTAGCAGTTATTACCCTTTGTCTGCTTCTCATGCAAGGCGTGAGTGCGCAGAAGTTTGTTGTGCCGACAATTCCCGGCGACATCGAAAAATCCGAATATGCTAAGTACACGCAGGACGCGATGAACTGCATTGACTGGCTGAAAACCCACTCGCCGTCCGATTCAAAACGTAAGGATGTAGCCACATACGCATTGTGGTGGCTTACGGGAACGCCCGACGTACACATGGTGCTCAACATCGATGTGGTGAAATTCGAGGACGGCAACCTGCTTCTTCTCTTCTTGGGCGGCTGGGCTCAGTATGCCATCCAAAACAAGGACGACGACCAGGTGGAAGGCTGCTACGCCGGCGTGGAGACCGCCCTCAACTACTATGAGCAGTACAAGAAGCTGCTGCCTAAAGACAAAGGTGCGGAGCAACTCCTCAAAATGAAAAACAAGGGGACGCTGAAGGCGTATATTGAGAAGGCGATGCAGTAATATGTTTCAAACAATGCTTGCATTATGTGGTCAACAGTTATTTACATCGTCTTGCTTTTGATTGGGATTGTGGGCTATGCCTATTTCCTCTATGTCGAAATCCGCAACAATAAACTTCGGGAAGAGGGCAAAGAGGTTCGGAAAAAATTAGATTTCATCGCCGTTTTTTCTGCTCTTATGGTGTTGCCGGTCATGCATTTGACGGAGAAATGGTTATCGTCATACATCACAAATGAGATAGCCATGTTCTTTTTCCAGATTCTTGTACTGATGGTTCTTTTGCTCGCCATCGGCATTCCCGTCCGCCGTATTGCCAAAAGGTAATGATTTCATCGTTCTGACAATGAACAAATACCCCGCCATATTCGCAATGATGTTGTTGCTCGCCGGCTGTGCGACAGTGTGCGATGTGGATGGCAACCGCTATAAGACGGTGAAAATCAACGGTATGCAATGGATGGCGGAGAATCTGCGTGCCACGCATTACGCGGACGGAAGCCCGATAGCAAAAGCGCAACCCGATTCCAAGGACACGGAACAGTTGCTCTATTACGACCGTTTCGGACAGCCGGACTCTACAAAGAAGTATGGCCTCCTCTACAACTGGTACGCTGCTGTACGTTCCACTGATTCAGACACTTCCGGGATCGTGCAAGGCATGTGTCCCGATGGGTGGCATCTGCCTTCGGAAAGCGACTGGAATATGCTGTCGATAGGCAGTGTTGCGCAAAATATGCCCGCTTCCTACCAACGGAATCTTCTGAAATTCTTGAGGCAATCGCCCGCTGGCTACAGCCGTCCGAATGAATATGCGGAGTTAGGAGAAGAGTACTATTGGTGGTCTTCGGCCCCTTCGACAGACGGCACGGGCACAGGACGATACGTGAGTTTCCACAATTATCCCTATCCGTACGTCTGTTTCGGCGATGTGGAAAACGGTTACAGCGTGCGGTGCGTGAAAGATGGAACTCGACAAATCCGTCCATCAAAAGACCAAAAACACACCGAAAAGAAGAAAAAGGAGGTGAAATTGCCGGAAAATGTCGTCAGTCTGCCGTATAAGATTGCCCATGTGCGTTCCTACTATTCCGCAGCGGAGAATACGCAGGTGAACACCTATATCCGGAGTTCCAAGAGCAAGGATGTGGATTGGAACTACTGCATTGATGCTTTGTTGCCCACCACCACCTTCGTTACCCCCAACTATCTCGCCGCTTACGTGATGATGGACCGCCATCGGATGATGTATTGCCGGGCGTATGATTCGAGCTTCTATCAGGTTGATAATCAGGGAATAATTGCTGATACCCTGGTTGAAACCAATTGGCAGGAAAACGGGGATTCGATATGGATTACCCCTTCTGCTTGGCATTTTTATGTGCCGGCGACGGCTGATTCAGGGGTTATATATACCAACTCTTACCTGAACAGGTTGTCGAGGTTGAGCAACAGTTATCACTATGCCATCCGTAAAAGCATGTATTCCAGACCCATGGTGGCGAGATTGGCGGTAGCCAACCATCAGTTGGAGTACCTTGACGGGATCGGGAAGTACCCGTCCGCGCATGTCAACCGCGACACGGTACACTATGACTATCACTTTACCGGGGCGATGAACAAGCAGTTGGATTTGGTGTTGCTGTTTGATTTCTTGGATTCGCTCTATGTGGTGCATCCCGACGGCACGCAGGAGCGGCACTTTTTCAAGAGCCGCTACCAGCAACATGCCAACGAGCAGTTTGATGTGGCGAACACGTACAACCACAACGCACTCAACGAGATGTTCTGCTCCCAGACCTCCTACCTGAACATCCTTTACGACAGTTATCGCGACCTCTACTATGTGGTGGTGGGGCGTCCGATGCCGGCGGTGAACCGCGACGGCACTCGTAACATGGCAAAGGACAAGCCGTTGTCGTTAGTGATTCTGGATGCGGAATTCCGGCAGCTGTGTGAGTTGGACATCCCCGACCGCCTCGATGATTACGGCATGATGGTTGTGCCGGAAGGCATCGCGCTCCTCGACAAGTGGCTGTCTAACAAAGAGAAAACCTGTTATCAAATTCTGGAATACAATGAAAAGGATCATTATAAGTCTGCTCTTCGTGCTGTTTGGCGATTGGGTGGTCGCGCAAGCGGGAAATAGCTTATAAGTGCTTCACTGTCAACGATATGAAAGGTGATGTCGGGGATTTTCTTTACATATAGTTTCGGAAACGTTGGTCATTCGTTGGAAAAAGTGTGACGAAGTTGCAATTATTCGTTGGAAAAAATGTATGACTACGGCAAAAAGTCGTTGGAAAAAAAACATAAAAAATATTTTGAGGCAGGGTGTAGTTTTTTAAACACCCGTTTTGTCAAATGGTAAAACGGATCCCGGAATAATGAAAAAGAAGGAACAAAAAGAACGCGACTTCGAGCAGCTCGTGGAGCGGCAACGGCAGACCATCTACTCCGTTTGCTACCTCTTCGCCAACGAGCGACAGCAGGCTGACGACCTCGTCCAGGAGGTGCTCATCCGCCTCTGGAAAGGCTTCGACAGCTTCGAGGGTCGCAGCTCGGAAAAGACTTGGGTATATCGTGTGGCGCTGAACACCTGCGTCACCGCCGACAAAAAGCAGCGTCGCCGCTTGGACACATCGCCGTTGGAGATGGATGTCGATCTCTTCGCCGAGGAGGAGCGCAATTCCGCCGCCTCGCGATTGCACCAGCGCATCAGCAAGCTGCATCCCTTCGATCGCGCTCTTATCCTGTTATGGCTTGAAGATCTTCCCTACGATGAGATTGCCGCCATTCTCGGCATCAGCATCGACAACGTGAGTGTGCGCTTAGTGCGTGTGCGTGAGAAACTGAAAAAAATCACCGACTAAAGCCTCGACGAAATGGAACAGAAAGATGATTTTAAGTTAGAATTGCAGCAGGAATTACGTGACCTGCAACAGGAGATAGCGCAACACAGCACTTTACACAAAGACATGCTGCAGCGTTCGGTGATACGACGCACTAAAAACAGCTATTTTGGGGCCTTGTTCTCTGCCATATTTTTTGTGTTTCTAATGGTCGCTTCTACCATCTTTAAGATATGGCCATGGTGGATCTTGGTTCCCTTTGACCTGATTCTTGGCATTATAGTGGTGGAGGCTCTTATCTTATCAAATTATTTCCGAAAAGCCGAAGTGCAGAGTCGTGAAGGGCTTCTCTCGTTGCGGGAATGGATGCGCAAGCGAAGCAAACTCTCTAAACGCAAGCGGATATTCTTGAAAATTATAAGTTGGACCTGTTGGATTGTTACGCCGTTAATGCTTATCTACGTCTATTTATACCAACGCGATATTTTTTTCCTCGTGCTTGGCACACTTATTTGCTCTGATATTAGTTGGGTGATGTGGCTTAGAGATTATATAAAGAAAGAAAACGATGATTTCGTCAAGGAAATTGACGAGCTGTTGAAGGAGGAGTAGGGTTCGTATAGCGTCGTTGCACAAGCCCTGCAATGGTTGAAATGATTATTTTATCATCATTTTGGATGGTATTATGCGATCCACAAAGACAAAACTTCCAGACACATGAAAAACCACGGTCCACTTATGGTTGATGATGGATAGTGTTTTGGCTTTAGGATGTATAGCTTTCGCAATAGCGTAACGGCTGTATGGGTAAGTGTCTGCGGTATAGCTAAGCGATGCCAATTTTCCGAGGATTCGGTTTACATAGTTGTGACCGCTTTCTGGTCGATAAAGCCTTGCCACGTAAGCTGAAACACTATTCAAATCCGATACCGCTTCATTGCTGACGATTACTCTGTAAGTTTTCATAGTTGGTGTCGAGTTTTTGGTGGAAGATTTCTCCGAATCGTTCAAGTGACATGTATCCAGCGGGAATTACAGAGTCGTTTCCCACAATTGGAGTGTGGGAAACTCCGTAAGTGGCAAGCGGTTCTTGCACCTCAGATTGGATTTGCTTTTTTGTCTTGTAGGTTCCTTTTTTCATAACATGAATTAAAGTGGCAAAAATACAAAAAAATAACAGATGAATGATAATTGTGAAATTTTTTCCAACCTACTGCAACCTTTTCAGAATTTTGTATCCTAAATATCAGAGAATAAACTATTTTTGCATTTTCAAAATCGACCACCAATGAACGGTAAAAAATCTCTATTAGCAGTTTTGATGACCATCGCTGCGTTGTGCGTAACCACACACGTTGGACTTGCCCAACCATCCCTCATCGTGCGGATTGACACCCTCTTTGTGGAAGGGAAAGAGGCCGTTTTCGACAGTTATTCATTCCGCCTTTACAATAACAGCTGGCATATTTCAATATCAAAGCCAGACCCAACTGTTCTGTATGAGGATGACCTCTACACGGTCAGGGTGGAAGATGATTACGACATCATTTTCACCGAAAAACAGCCAACTTGGTATATCGATTCCCATAACGGATGGTTGCAGTACGAATATGTGAATAGGCAATACTACTTCCCTGGAATTTTCCGCCAAATAGTTCGTAATGGAGATTATTACTATTTTGTTTACGATAAAAGGGTGGATAGTTTGCATATTGACAAATATCCTGGAAATCCTTTGGTAAAGAATACTTTGCCAGATATTTGGGATGTCAATGACATCGTACATAAATCCAAATGGTGTGACCCGAAAAGCAGATATGGCAGCGGGTTGTATCGCAGTAGTTGCCTCGGTTGTGGTTATGGTTACTATAATTCCTCTAAACCCGCTGACACTACTTATTGTGGTGCTTTTGTGGCGGATAACCAAGTGTACTATCTTCTTGAGTACGACAAAGAGATTTTCATCGCTCAAAGACAAGGCGATAACATGACCAAGGTCTTGGACTTGGGTCGAGGATGGTCTTTCGAGTATAGGTACAAATGGTGGAATCTTGGTCCTGGTGACAACCGCTTGCTGAAACCATTCCGTACCGCCGACGGCACTGAGGGACTGCTGGTCATTGATGGTTCCGACATCCATATCCGATATGTCATGTCACCCACAACGGTGATGCCGTAATGGTGGTGTGCCTTTTTTAAGTTAATGATTGTAGTTCCCCCAAAAAATGATGAAGAAGTCGAAGCGGAAGTAACATCCTGTTTATTTTTGCCAGCTTCACGTGCTCTGAATAAAATCTACTTATTTAGCTGTGAAATAGCATACAAGGGTATAATCGTCACATGACGGATGTCGTTTTCTACTTTAGGGTCCGTGTAGTCGAATTGGCCGAAGTTCTCCAACGAACAACGTACGGCTTGCGTCAAATTTTTGTCGCGCATAAAGTCCCACAAGCTCTTCATGCCTCCTTGAACGCCGGCCTTCACTTCGAAAGGCAATACCTTCATATCGTGTGGAAGCACATAATCGACCTCGGCAGTGGAATTCTTGGCCTGTCGTGTCCAGTAGAACAACTCGTGGTGGAGGTTGGGCGAGAGATAATGCAACAGCTCCAATCCCGCCAGCACTTCTGCCAAAGGACCTTTGTTTACCAAGTCGGCGGCCGAGGCTGTAATAATCTGTGTGGTAATGGCTGTGATGTCACCCATTGACATGTTGAGCAACCTTAACATCAGACCTGTGTCCAGCAGCAGTATTTTGCGGATAGTATCATCTCGCTCATCGCCCAAGGGTAGGCCGTTGGCATCGGTATGGGTGACAGGAATCAGAATTCCGGCCTTAATCAGCATCTCAAGAGCTTTCTTTACTTCCGCTGTCTTGTAGTCACCAGGTACCCTCGCATAGATAAACTTCTCAGTAGCCTGGACAGCAGCGCTTTTCATGGTTGCACTCAGCAACTGCGGATCAATCTTTTTCTTGTACTTCGGGAAGTCGGCTTCATAACCCGTCAGGATGTCGTCCTGCACCTCCTGGCATTGAAGATAGTCGTTGGTTTCCACCCATTTAGCCACCGATTCGGGCATTCCGCCCACCAACATGAAAGTACGTAATAGTTGCACCAGTTTGTCGTGCAGGGGGGCTGGTAGCGGAGAAGCGGCGGAAGCTTGATTACGAGCCTCCATGAGCAGTTTCTCACCATTGGCCAAAAGGAATTCGTCGAAGGTCATGGGGAACATGTACATTGAGTGGATGCGGCCTACGCCGAAAGTGGGAATGTCGTCAAGCACAAACTCCAACAGCGAACCTGCGGCAATCACATGCAGGTCAGGCATATCTTCTTTGAAGAATCGCAACGCCATGATGGTCTCCTGAGAGTCCTGTATCTCGTCGATGAACAGCAGGGTATCACCTGGGATGATGGGGATACCGCACATCGCAGCCATCTGCGGGACGATACGTTTTACCTGTAGATCCTTGCTGAATAACGTCTTATAGTCGGGCTGTTTTTCAAGGTTGATTTCCACAAAATATTTGAATCGCTCACCCAAATGCCGGACGGCAGTGGATTTTCCAACCTGACGGGCACCACGCAACAGGATAGGCTTATGTACTTTGCGCGCCGCCCATTCTCTTAAATAGCTGTCTATAATTCTTTTATAATACATAATCGCTTAATTCTCCGGGTGCAAAAATACAAAAAATGAAATTATCCAAGGAAATAATTCGCCGAAAATCGAAAAAATCCAAGGAAATAATTGAGCTGTTTTCGAAAAAATCCAAGGAAAAAACAGCGGAGAATTTTTTATTTTTGCAGTTCCTTACTTTCAAAGTAAAGGATTGACAATCGATGAAAAAAGAGAACAAGGACATATTGCTGAAGCTACTCCAACGGCATAAGGAGTTGGGCATCTCTGATCAGATAGATTTCGACAAGTTCTATCTCTACTCCATTATTGTGCATTCCACGGCTATTGAGGGTTCCACGATGACGGAAGTGGAGGCGCAGCTGCTCTTCGACGAGGGCATCACTTCTAATAAGCGCACGATGCTGGAGCAGATGATGAACCTTGACCTGAAAGTGGCTTACGACTACGGACGAGAGTGGATTCAACGGCATGAGCCCATCACGGTTGATTTGCTCATCCTGCTGGCTTCCAAGGTGATGGCCCGCACAGGCAGCGAATACAACGCTATGGGAGGAAGCTTTTCAGCCGCCAAAGGAGAATTGCGCAAACTGAATGTCTCAGCTGGATTAGGCGGCAAGTCGTATCTGTCCTATCAGAAAGTGCCAGAACGCCTCGCTGCTTTCTGCGATGAGTTGAACCAACGCCGCAAGACTATTGACCCTTCTGATGTAGCCGCCGTTTACGACCTCAGCTTCTGGGCGCATTATGAGTTGGTGACGATTCATCCGTGGGCCGACGGCAATGGTCGCACCTGCCGACTGCTGATGAACCTGCTGCAATGGGAGTTTGGGGTGTTGCCCACAAAGGTACTGAAAGAGGACAAAGCTGAGTACATTCAGGCACTGATAGACACTCGCGAACATGAAAATATCAACATCTTTCTGGATTATATGATCGGATTACACTGCCGGCATCTACAGACAGATATCGACCAATATGTGAAGTCAACGACCGAGAAAATGGTCGATAAATCAGTATCGAAACAGGAAATGGTCGATAAATGGTCGATAAAGCCCTCGTTGGCTGAGAAACTGGCCGATATTTTGGATTTCGTGGCTGACAAGGAGGAGTTCACCACCGGGGTCGTTGTGCAACATTTCGGCTTCCCCACCACCTCTGCCAAGCGATATCTGCGCCACCTCACTGAATTCGGTTATTTGAAAGCATTCGGTGGTAACAAGAACCGCACCTATCGGAAGCGTTCATTTAATAATCAATAATTATGTGGTCAACAGTTATTTACATCGTCGTTATTCTTTTGCTCGCCATCGGTATTCCAGTGCGCAGGATTGCCAAAAGGTTAACTGTTGTCTTTTTCGCCATTGTGGTCATGGGCGGTTGCAGCTTAATGTATGGCTATAAACCCATAAAACAATTCGATAAGAATGAATATGAAGCGGTTGTTGCATCGGTTGTGGACGATAATTTCAAGATGCATTCTATCATCAGCGACAGTGCTCAGTTTGCCTCTTATCGAATGATTCTGTCCGACAGCCTTTGGCAACATTCAACATCGGCGCAACCTGTTCAGATTCTGTATTTTAAAGGTGACAAATTGGTGTCTTATCACATTAACTGTACGGCGCAAGGTGGACTTACAGGTCTGAATTGGAACACAGACCACAGATTCGAGACCTTTCCGCCAGCATCAGCCATGCCCATAACTCCGTCTATGTCATCCTTGTCAGAAATCAGAAACATCTACCATATTACGGACAACAATGAGTACTTAATTGTCGTGTTTTGGTCAAATATGCTCTCAAAAATCTCAAAATCAGCGATTGAAACCGTTAAATCCAACTTAAGCAAATACGGAAATGTTGACCAAGCTTCGATAGTGCTCATTAACACTGACAAGTATTACGTTTCATTACAAGAATAAAGCTTTTCTGAACATTTGATAATCATAAAGGTAATTCCCTATGAATAAACACTTTAACACAATGAATCCTTTTCATATAAAAACCAGCATGGTCATAATATGCGCTGCCCTGTTGATGCTCTTCGCACCACAGCAAACCTCGGCGCAGGAATTGTTCAACGGCGTGGTCACCTACAAAATGTCGATGAACGGTGCATCGGCAACCACCTGCACGGTCTATTACCGTGGCCGCGACTACCTGACCGACATGCCGCAAAACAAACTGCGGACGCTCTATCTCTCCGAAGAGAAGAAGATGTATAGCATCATGAGCATGATGGGCAAACCCATTGTGAGCAGTTTCGACTACGATGTCGAGACCTCGTCTTTAGAAATATTTGATGAAACGACACCTACGGAGGAGATTGCGGGCCATCATTGTCTCCGCATCACCACCGACAGTGACAACGAAATGATGGAGGGGAAGGTCACCATTTGGATCGACACCTCCTATCATATTGCCTCCCAATATGGCATAGGGTTGCCGGTGCGCACTGAAACGCGGATGCAGATGCAAGGGCGCACGATGGAGACCGTTAGCGAGCTGGTGTCGGTGGTGGCGGGAGAAGTCGATGACGTGCTGTTTGCGGTGCCTGGGAAAGAGGGTGCTGTGTGGATGAGCATCGATGCCGACGGCAAGCCCGTGATAAGTGGCGATACGACGGGACTTTACGCCCCCATCCACTCTAAACGGATAGAGGAGGTGGATTCTGTCGGTTTCCGCAAGGCGATTGCCAAAGGCAAGACGGTCTGTATGTTCACGGCGGTGTGGTGCGGTCCCTGCCGACTGATGTACCCGCGCCTTGAAAATGTGGCCAAGCAGCTCGGCAGCGGTTACCGTTTCATCAAAGTGGATATCGACCGCTGTCGCACCATTGCCCAAGAATACGACTGCATGACCATCCCGGTCGTCATTCTTTTCGAGAACGGCAAAGAGGTGCGCCGCATCACCTCGGCTGCTTACAGCGAGGAGGATATTTTGAAGTTTGTGGAGGGCAGATAGCGCAGCATTACGCATGTGACATAACGCGACCCGTTTGCCAATAAATTCGTATTTTTGCCGCTTAAAACAAAAACAAACCTTATGAAGAAACTGTTTCTCCTTTCCGCCCTCATTTTGTGGGGCTTTGCGCAAACGATGAGCGCCCAAAACGAAGAACTGGTGGGCGCAAACTGCACCTCCATTATGGTGGGCAAGAAGGCTTCCGCCGATGGTTCCGTGATGACTTCGCACACCTGCGACAGCAAGTACCGCACGTGGGTGACCATTGAGCCCGCCGCCGACCATAAACCCGGCACGATGCACAAGGTTTACAAAGGCACGATGCATACCGAAACGCCTAAAAGCATGGAAAACTTGGTGCTGGCAGGCGAAATTCCCGAAGCTCCACACACCTACGCTTATATGAATACCGCATACCCCTGCATGAATGAGCATCAGCTGGCGATGGGCGAGAGCACCTTCTCGGGTCCCGACACGCTGGTGAATGAGAACGCCATGTTCATGATTGAGGAGCTGCAACGCATTGCCCTTCAACGTTGTACGACCGCCCGCGAGGCCATTCTGCTCATCGGCGACCTGGTGAAACAGTACGGTTATGCCGACGGTGGCGAGTGCATCACCATTGCCGACAAAAACGAAGTGTGGCAGATGGAGATTCTCGGCGAAGGTCCCGACGTGATTGGCGGTATGTGGGTGGCGCAGCGCGTGCCCGACGATGAGGTGGCCGTGAGCTGCAATGTGCCGCGCATCGGCAAACTGAACCGCAAAGACAAAAACAACTTCCTCTGCTCCGACAATATCGAAAAGGTGGCCAAAAAATACGGACTTTGGGACGGCAAAGGCGACTTCCTCTGGTGGAAGGCCTTTAACGCCTCCTACGCCGAGGGCAAAAACCATAAAGAGCGCGAATGGTACATCTTCAACGAACTCGCTCCTTCTTTGAAACTCGACCTCAATGCTGAAGAGCTGCCTTTCTCTGTGAAGCCCGAAAAGAAGGTGGATGTACGCGATGTAATGGCTTTGTTCAGAGCTACATACGAAGGCACTGTGCTCGACCAAATCGGCAACCTCAAGATGGAGGTGAACCGCAAAGACAAGGACGGCAATCCCTACAAAGACACTATCATTTGCCCGAACGCCAACCCCTGGATGGACGGCAACGAACGTGCGATGTACAACTTCCTGAATCCCGGCACCGTGATCTTCTACCGCGGTGTGGCGATGTCGTGGTGCTCCTACTCGTTCATCATGCAGTGTCGCGATTGGCTGCCCGATGAGGTGGGCGGCCTCTGCTGGTTCTCTGTGGAGAATCCGGGACAAAGTCCGCGCATCCCGATTTACGCCGGTGCCACCAAAATGCCTGCCGGATTCGAGATTTGCGGTCACTACCGCTATAACGAGAACGCCGTGTTGTGGCACTATCGCAAGGCTAACAAGTTAGCGCAAGTGCGTTGGGGTCGCAGCAAAAAGATGATGATGGACAACATTATGCGCTACGAAGACAAGGCCTTTGAAGAACTGCCCGCATTGGAACAGAAAGCGGTTAACTTGCTGAATGCCGGCAAGAAAGAGGATGCTCAGAAGCTGCTGAACCAGTATAGTGCCGACTTCGCCGGTGCCACCCGCCAGACATGGCAGGAGATGGAGTACAAGTTGTGGGAAACCTTCTGGACGGGATTCTAGTACAACTATTCGTCTTCAGCTGTTTGCCAAGGACCGAAAGTTCTATAACCAAATATAAAGCTGGATTCCGGAACATTGTCAATCAACGATTTAGTGTCGTTGTAGAACAAATTCAACGCTACGGAGTCTGCGCCGTGGATGTTGAAATCGGCGTTGTATTCCATTGCGTATTTGGCCGGGAGGATGTGATATTGGTATTTTCCTTGGAAGACACCTTTAAAAACCCAGTAGGGTAGGTATTCGTAATCCGTGATCCGAATCACGCCAGTGGTGTCGCGCACCAGCTGGCACTTGACGATGATGCCGCCGTCGGTGTAGCGTTTGCGCTGATTGGAGACGAAGTTGCCCAACGAGTAAGCCGTAATGCGCTGTGCTACACCATATTCGTTCCTGTTTTCCAGCGTGATGGGTTGAACCACGTGCGGATGACCGCCGATCACCATGTCGGCGCCGCATTCGTACATGTATTTCGCGAAAATCTCTTGCTTCTTGTTCTGTTTCCGCTCGTATTCGATGCCCCAGTGCGGCATCACCACGATATAGTCGGCCTTCAGTTCGCGGGCACGGGCAATGTCGCGGGCAATTTCAGCAGAATCCAACCTATTGACGATGAACGGGTAGGGTGTAGGAATGCCGTTAGTGCCGTAAGTGTAGTTCAGCACGGCGATACGGAAGCCGTTCTTCTCTACGATGAGCGGATTGCGTTGCTGGAAATCTGCGCTGTCGAGGTAGGTGCCCACGTGCGGAATTCCCAAGCTGTCCATCACCTGGATGGTGCGGCGGATGCCCTTCGACCCCTTGTCACAAGTGTGATTATTGGAGGTCAGAAATACATCAACCCCAGCGTCAAAGAGTTGCGACATCATCGCATCGGGACAAGAGAACTGCGGATAACCCGAATAGGGTGCGCCTGCCAACGGTACCTCCATATTGGCGATGCAGATATCGGCAGAGGCGATGTAGGGTGCGAGGAAACGGTAGCAAGGCGAGTAGTCGTAGCTGCCGTCATTCTTCTGAGCAGCAGTTACTTGCGGCATATGCGACATCACATCTCCGATGAACATCAGGGTGAGCGTGTCGGGAACGGGCTCCTCGCGCACGACCTCCACCTGACTTTTTTGAGGGAAAAGTCGCTGCAGCCACGTCCCGTCGTTCGGCCTAAACAAAACATAAATCAACAGGACCAACAGTATTCTCATAAACCTAAATATTAACACGTTGAAAAATTCAAAAGAATCGGCAAAAGTACAAATAATTATTTACAGACAATGTTCATGTAACTTTTTACAAATCAAAACGTACAACATCAAGAATTTTTATATTTTTGCAAGTTTATAAAAAGAAGAGATAAAATGGGTTTATTTTCACTATTTACTAGAGAGATAGCTATCGATTTAGGTACTGCCAACACCGTCATTTTGCATGACAACAAGGTAGTGGTGGACGAACCGTCTATCATTGCCATCGACTCCCGCACGAAATCCGTCGTGGCGGTCGGTAAGAAGGCGTTGATGATGGAGGGCAAAACCTCTGGCGAAATATACACGGTTCGTCCGTTGCGCAACGGTGTGATTGCCGACTTCCAGCCGACAGAGCTGATGTTGCGTGAATTTATCAAGATGACCAACACCAAACACTCTTTGATTACTCCTGCCATGAAGATGGTGATTTGTATCCCTTCGGGTATCACCGAGGTGGAGGAGCGCGCTGTGCGTGAGTCTGCCGAGCAGGCCGGTGCCAAAGAGGTGCGTCTGATTTACGAGCCGATGGCTGCCGCTATCGGTAGCGGTATCGACGTTTTGGATGCCAACGGTAACATGATCATCGATATCGGTGGTGGTACCAGTGAGGTGGCCGTCATTGCTTTGGGTTCCATCGCGTCCAAGAAGTCCGTGCAGGTGGCCGGTGACCGCTTAAATACTGACATTAAGGAGTTTATGCGTCGTGAGCACAACCTCGACATCGGTATCCCGACTGCCGAGCAGATTAAGATCAACGTGGGTGCGGCTATCACGCATCTCGACAATCCTCCTGCCGACTATGAGGTTTACGGTCGTGACTTGGTACACGGTATTCCACGCAGCATCATGATTAACTACCAGGAGGTCGCCACCGCGCTCAATAACTCTATCAACGCTATCGAAGATGCTGTGATGCAGGCGCTTAACGTCACTCCGCCCGAGTTGTCCGCCGATATTTTCAAGACCGGTATCTACTTGGCCGGTGGTGGTTCTCTGTTGCGCGGTCTCGACAAGCGTATTAACAAGATTACGCAACTGCCGGTGCACGTGGTGGAGGATCCGCTTCGCGCTGTCGCCCGCGGTACCGCTATCGCGCTCAAGAACCTCGACAAATTCGAATCACTCACTAAATACTAAACCCATCCGCATGAAGTTTAGTGTTTACCACAATACCTGTAGAGACGCGATTTATCGCGTCTCTACGTGTTTTCTAAAAAGTCTATTTTTGCTGATTATCAGTGTTTTTGGCTTTCCCCTTTCTTCATGGGCGCAAACCGAAAGCACGCACTTTTTCTCGTATTGCGAAACCACCCCGACGGTGATCGACCACGAAGGAAACCGTTACCGCACCGTGCAGATCGGTTCGCAGTGCTGGATGGCCGAGAACATGCGCTGCACCACCTCCCCGACGGGCAAATCATGGGCCTACAATCCCCATTTTTCCGCTGCGCAGCCGATGTATTCCGCTTACTATGCTAAGCCTGCAGCCGACCGTTTCGGAATGTTGTACAACTGGGCGGCGGCATTGGACCTTTCGGCGCAGCACAACACCCGTACGGCAGGAAAGGCTGTGCGCGGCATCTGTCCGGAAGGCTGGCACCTGCCCGACAACGACGAATGGTCGCTGCTGTTCCACACGTTAGGCGGACACAAAGTGGCGGGCGAGAAGATGAAGGAGCCGACAAATCTGTGGCAGCCCCATCTGATTATCCAAAAAGACACTATCGGCTTTGATGCCGAGCCCGCGGGTTCCTACACCGAAAACGGCTGTCAGAATACCGGTTTCCAAGCTTGCTTCTGGTGTTCCGACAATTTCAGTCGCGACCAAGCCTGGTGCTGTATCGTGTATGACTACAAAAACGAAGGCTACGACTATTTGGATTACAAATGCTATGGGCATTCGGTAAGGTGCGTGAGAGACAATTAGGAGTTAGCAGTTAGGAGTTAGCAGTTAAGAGAGGAAATAGGGGAGGATATGAAGATATGAGGGGATAAAAACGAAAAAAGGAGAAACAATTTGTTTCTCCTTTTTTGCGGACCGGACGAGACTCGAACTCGCGACCCCATGCGTGACAGGCATGTATTCTAACCAAACTGAACTACCGATCCGTTCGTTGTTTGATGGCGCAAAAATACACTTTTTTTCAATTAATCAACACATTAAACAATTTTTTTTGATAACAAAATATCGTATTGATTATCAAACATATACAATATTTTTAATGTTTTATTGGCTATTATTTTGAACGAAACAAATAAGCTATAATCCCAAAAAATCGCAAAAAAAGGACTTTTACCCTGCAACTCCCAACTACTAACTGCTAACTGCTAACTCCCAATTAGAACCGCCACGTCAACCCAAAGTAATACAGGAACGGCAACTGATAAATGATGTCGTTCGTGGTTCTGTTGACGTAGAAGACGTTCTTGTAGTTATAGACATTGGTCATTGACAAGCTCAGTTCCAGAGTTTGACGCTGAGTCAGGAAGAATTTTTTCTTCGCGCCGAGGTCGAGACGGTGATAGCTGGGCAGGCGGGCTTGGTTGAATTCGGCCAGCATGAAGTAAACATCCTCATTGGTAGTGACGTAGTTATCGCTGATATCCGTAGGATCGTAGTGCGGATAATAAGCCTGCGTCTGCGTGAACGGGAAGCCGGTACCGAAGTTCCAACGGCAGTTGATCTCCCACGAACGGCGTTTTCCGAAGGCGTAGGAAGCCACCAAGTTGATGTTGTGACGACGGTCGAAATGCGGGTAATAGGTAATGACGCCGTCATAACGTTTCACCCAGCCCAAAGAGTAGACAAACCAGAGGTAAACGCCTTTGTTCTCGTATTTTACAGAGACATCGCCACCGTAGGAGTAGCCCTTTTCCCAAATGAAATCGTAGTCGTCTTCCACCATCTTGTAACGGTTGACGGAGATGAGTTGGGAGAAGTTCTTGAAATAGCCTTCAACGTTGATACTCAGGTTGTTGATGGGGTCGTATTCCATACCCAACACCGCATGTTGCGCTTTCTGCAGACGACCTTTGATCTCCTTGTCGTCGTTGAGAATGGTGTTCGGCAACAAGTCGTTCTCTAACGGCGAGGAGATGAAACCGTTAAACAGGTTCACCACATCCTGGTCGGAGCTGACAGCCACCAAGTTCTGTGAATACATACCCGCCGCCAGTTTCAAACGCAAGTTCTTGAGAATGTTGTATTTGATAGCCAAACGCGGCTCGGGGGAGACTTCGCCGAGAGAGTAATAATATTGCAATCTGAAGCCCGGCTCAATCAAAAGTTTGTTGCGGAAATTATATTTGTACTTTATATACAAAGACATATCCGTGGTGTGGTCCTCAATGTTGCGCTGTGAATGGTAGATGGTGTAGTATTCGTAATTGGTGTTGTAACCCACAACATCCAAACCGACCTTCAACAGGCTCATACCCAAATAGTAATTAAATCCCAGATCGAAAGTGAAACCGTCCATGGAGCTTCTCTTCGGGTCGTAATTGACATCCTGCAGCTCGGAAGAGTATTTCGAGTAGGCCAAGGAGCCCTCAATGGTAGTGGGCGCATCGCCGGGCACAATCAGGAAGTTGGTTCCGATACCCCAGTTGTCCCAGCCGTATTTGGCTACAGAACTGTAATTTACGCGGTCAGTGTAGTTGAAACCAAAGAGATTCCAACGGGTACCGTTTTTCGTGGCAAGCGTGATTTTGCCGTACAGGTCAAGGAATGTATAGGGGAGACCATCGGCGTCTTTTACGTAAGGATAGAACACTTTAGAGGATTGTTCGAGGTAGGAGCCTTTTCCAGAGAGAATGAAGCTTAACGAGGTTTTGCGGTCGTCTTTGAGTTTCACGATCGGGCCTTCGAGCAGCAATTGTGCCCCGATATTGCTGAGGTCCACTTTACCGGAAACGCGTTTCTTGTTACCGTCGCGGGTTTTGATGTCCATCACAGAGGAGATTCTGCCGCCGAATTCCGCACCGAAACCGCCGGTGTAGACATCCGCACTGCTCATGATGTCCATGTCAAAGACGGAGAAGATACCGATGGAGTGGAATGGATTGAAGAGGATGACACCGTCGAGCAGCAGCATGTTCTGCACGGGTGTACCGCCGCGCACGTAGATCTGTCCGCCTTGGTCACCGGTGGAGATAATGCCGGGCAAAACCTGCAAGTACTGCGCAAAGTCGGGCTGACCGCCGATGGCCGGCATTTTGCTCATATCTTTCGGGGTGACGCTGATGACGGAGGTGCGGGTCTCCTGCTCTTTTCGAGTGTTTTCGCCCACAATTTGCACTGCTTCAAGGGTTTGGGAACTCGGGGAGATGCTGTAGCGCTTGGTCAGAAGGCCATTGGAGGTGACTTCAACGGTATCGAACAGGTCGTTGTAACCCAAAAGCGAAACTTTCACGGTGTAGGTGCCGGCAGGGATTTTGTTGATGAGGAAGGCACCGGTAACGTCTGACAACGCTCCGAAAGAGGTGCCCAACAGCTGAATGGAGCAGTAGGGTAGGGACTCGCCGGAGGACTCGTCGTAAGTGAAACCTTTGATCACACCATGTTGTGCGTATGAGAACAGCGCCGCGAGGCACAAACCAAGAATCAGGGTATATTTTTTAAATGTCATAGCCAATTTTTTGAGGGCGCAAAGGTACAAAAAAAGTAGAGACGCGCCACAGCGCGTCTCTACAAAATATTTAAGAAATAATAATTTTCTTATTTGTTCACTTGGAACTTTTTGTCGCCATTGACGAAGAAGTTCACGATCTGGGTGGCAGCTGCCAAACCAGCGTTGATATTGGCTTCTGCGGTTTCGGCACCCTGTTTTTTCGGAGTGGCGAAGAAGCGTTTTTCAAATTTGCTGAACTCTTCCATTGCATCGGGAGCGATGTCGGTGCAATATTTAAGGTCTTCACGCTCAGCCATCAAAGCGATGAGCTCTTCCTCGTTGATGACCTCCTTGCGGGCGGTGTTGATCACGCAGCCGCCTTTCGGCATAAGACCGACAAGCGCTTTGTTGATGGACTTTTTGGTCTGATCGTTAGCGGGGATATGCAAGGAAATGTAGTTACAATTCTTATACATATCTTCGAGGGTAGCGGGAACGACGACACCTTCAGCCTCCATCTTCTCTTTCGGGACGAACGGGTCGAATGCCCAAACATCCATACCGAGAGCGCGGGCTTTTTCAGCCACGAGGCGACCCACGTTACCGTAAGCCTGAATACCGACCTTCTTGCCCTTCAGCTCAGCACCGGTGCCGGGTTTGAAGGTGTTACGGGCCATGTAAATCATCATACCGAGAGCCAGTTCTGCCACAGCGTTGGAGTTCTGACCAGGGGTGTTCATAGCCACGATGTTGTTGGCGGTACAAGCGGCGAGGTCGAGGTTATCGAAACCGGCACCAGCACGTACGACTACCTTGAGGTTCTTGGCGGCGTCGATCACCTGAGCGGTGACTTTGTCAGAACGGACGATCATAGCGTCCACATCAGCGACTGCTGCGTAGAGTTCCTCGGGAGTTTCGTACTTCTCGAGCAGAACCAGTTCATAACCAGCTTTTTCCACGATAGCGCGAATGCCATCCACAGCGGCTTTCGCGAAAGGTTTTTGGGTTGCAACTAATACTTTCATTATTACTTTCGTGTTTTAAATGATGAAAATAGTTAGTAGCCAGCTAAAACTGCTAACTACTAACTACTAACTGCTAATTAAAATTATTTGTTTGCTTTTTCGAAGTCTTGCATGCAAGCCACGAGAGCTTCAACGTCTTCGACGGTACAAGCGTTGTAGAGGGAAGCACGGAAGCCGCCGACGGAGCGGTGACCCTTGATGCCAACCATACCGCGCTCTTTGGCGAAGGCCATGAAAGCGTCTTGTTTGTCTTCGTAACCGGGAGCCATCACCCAGCAATGGTTCATGATGGAACGGTCAGCCTTGTCAGCGACAGTGCCCACGAACATGCTGTTGCGGTCGATTTCGTCGTACAACAGGTTGGATTTCTTCACGTTGATCTTGTTCATCTCAGCCACACCGCCGATGGTGTTCTTGAGCCACAAGAGGGTTTCGTGCATCACGAAGATGGGCAGCACGGGAGGAGTGTTGAACATAGAGATGTTCTTGGCTTCCTCTGCAGCGTGCGTACGATAGTCGACCATTGTCGGCAGCGGGTTCATGTAAGCGCGGTCGCCAATGTTGCCGAGGATGTCCTTGCGCACGATAACGAAAGTGACACCGGCAGGGCCGACGTTCTTCTGAGCACCACCGTAAATGAGACCATATTTGGTCACGTCGACGGGACGGCTCATAATGTCGGAAGACATATCAGCGACGAGCATCACATTGTTGATCTCTTCGGGAGCGAAGTCCTTGCGGATTTCGGTACCGTAGATGGTGTTGTTGGTGGTGATGTGGAAATAGTCGGCGTCAGCGGGGACGGTCCAACCTTTCGGGATGTAGTTGTAGGTTTTGTCTTCAGAAGAAGCCACGATCTCTACTTTACCGAAGTTTTTGGCTTCTTTTGCAGATTTCTTTGCCCAAACGCCGGTTTGGAGGTAGGCGGCTTTGGTCTTCAGCAGGTTAGCGGGCACGGTGAAGAATTGTGTGCTGGCGCCACCGCCGAGGAAAAGCACTTCGTAATTGTCGGGGATGTTGAGCAAATCGCGCCAAAGTTGGCGGGTTTCTGCCATCACTCTTTCCCAACCCGGGGTACGGTGAGAGATTTCCATCAGACCGATACCGGTGTTGTCAAAATTGCGGATAGCGTTGATTGTGGATTCAACAGCCTCTTTCGGAAGGACGCAAGGTCCTGCGTTAAAATTGTGTACTTCTTTCATAACCAATTAAATATGTTATTTTTTAAAGATTATAGATGTAATTTTAATATGCGGCAAAGATACAAAATAAAGCAACCGAAAACACTGATTTTCAGACGTTGAATTTTTTTTTGAAAAAAGTGGTAGAGGGATTGAAAAAAAATGTATTTTTACACCCTGAAATTTTGGAGAGATGGCCGAGTGGTCGAAGGCGCGCGCCTGGAGAGCGCGTAAGCGCCAAAAGCGCTTCATGGGTTCGAATCCCATTCTCTCCGCCAAGACGTAATGTTCTGAAAATCAATAAAGTAAAAATAATTTAATTTCAACAAATCAAAATCAATTATGAAAAAGCTTATCGCCTTACTTACCGTTTTCGGTTTCTTAACCTTCGGTATTGCAAACACAGCATTTGCTCAAGAAAAACAAAAAGCTGACGAAGCTGCCGCTACCGAGCAGGTGGCTGACGAAGTTGCTGAGGCTCCCGCAACCGCTCAAGCTCAAGCTGAATTGTCTGAAGATCCCGATGATGCTATCAATCAAAGTCTGCACTATACCTTGAAAGACAAATTCATCCAGGGTGGTGCCGTGTGGATGACCCCTGTGTTGATCTGCTTGATCTTAGGTTTGGCTTTCGTCATTGAACGTATTTTCTACCTCAACCTTTCTTCAGTAAATTCAAAGAAACTTTTGGATAAAATCGAGAACACTCTTAAAACTAAAGGTGTTGATGCCGCTAAAGAACTCTGCCGCGACACCAAAGGACCTCTCGCCGCTGTCTTCTATCAAGGTCTCGACCGCTATGATGAAGGCCTCGAGTCAGTCGAAAAATCCCTCACTGCTTACGGTGCTGTCCAAATGGCAAAACTGGAGAACAATATGACTTGGATCAGCTTGTTCATCGCCCTTGCTCCTTCCTTGGGATTCTTGGGAACCGTCATCGGTATGGTGCAGGCATTCGATGATATCGAGCGCGCAGGTGATATCTCCCCGACCATCGTCGCTGGTGGTATGAAAGTGGCTTTGTTGACCACCGTGTTCGGTTTGATCACCGCCATGATTCTGCAAGTGTTCTACAACTACCTCCTTACCCGTATCGACGCTATCGTCAATGATATGGAAGATGCCACCATCTCCTTCATGGATATTCTGGTTAAAAATAAAAACAATAAATAAGGTCTGAAGACCTCTATTATATAATATATACAATAATTTTAAAGCGTTGTATAATGAAAAATAGAATCATCACTATCGTCATATTTGCAGTCGCAATACTTGCCTGCTGTTTGGCTGTTGCGTTCTCCTTCTTCTCTTTTGATGCAGACAAGAAGACGGAGTACATCCAAACACAGGATGTGCGGGCTCAGTCACCCCAACTGGTGGCAGACCTTGAAGCGGCTACCCTGGAGACCCTCCCTTCTGTGGTTGAAAAATATCAAAAAGAGAATCAGGAGCGTAGCACCAATCTTAAAGGTGTCCAGATGGAAAAAGATATCCTTTACACCTATCTTCAAGACCTTAAGAATTTGGATGAGAATTCCTTCGAAGCTTATAAAGCCAATTTCCCGCAACGTTCTGCAGCCCTTTTTGCCAAGAGCGAGAACAAGCAGAAATATGTGGATGGCTTCAATGGTGTGAATACTTATAAAGACCTCGAAGGTTATGTGGAAAAAGTGAACGAAGATTATAGCGCTATCAAACAACAATATTTGGTGGAGCGTAATTATATCAAATCTTCCAACGCTATGCTGGCTAAGGCTCAAGGCATCAGCGACAACCCCTCCGCATCCAAGAAGGCTTCCGACTGGGAAGCTTACCAAACTGACCTGAAGAGCTTCGGCAAGAGCGCTTCTCTGCAGAACTTCTTCATCATTTTGACCTACATTCTTGGTATCGGTGCCGCCGCTTTGATGGTGTTCTTCTTGGTGACCAACATGATCGTCAACTTCAAGACCTCCTACAAAATTTTGGTGGCTCTGCTGTTGCTGGTTGTGACTTTCATTATCGGCTATGCAGTAGGTACGCCTACCCTCAGCCCCTCAGCTATCAAGGCTGGCATGACAGGTTCTGGTTACAAGATGGTGAACGCAGCTGTGTTTACAGTCTATGTATGTTTGTTCGGAGCAATATTGTCTATTATTGTCTCCTTAATTATGAACGCCGTTAAAAACAGAAACTAACATGAGTAAAAGAAAAACACCAGGATTGAATACAGGCGCAATGTCAGATATTTCCTTTCTGCTGTTGACCTTCTTCCTGCTTACCTCCTCCATCAACACGGAGCAAGGTATTCCGAGAAAGCTCCCGCCTCCAAAAGCGGAAGATGCCAAGGATTTGAAGGTGGATATCAATAAGAGAAATGTCTTGAACGTATTGGTGAATTTCCGTGATGAAATCTCTGTGAACGGAGATGTCATCATGATTGGAGACTTGAAGGCCAGAGCCAAGGAGTTCTTCGCAAATCCCACCAACGATCCCTCTTTGCCTGAAAAACAGAGCAAAGCCATTGACGGTATCGGTGACTTCGCTGTGTCAAAGGGTGTGGTTTCCCTGACCAATGACCAGGGTACCAGTTACAACATGTATGTGCAAGTGCAGAACGAGTTGCAACGCGCTGTGAACGAACTTCGTGACGAAACCGCCCTCGAATATTTCGGTAAGAAATTCGATGGTTTGGATTCCGCTGCGCAACGTGCCGTCACTACCGCTATCCCCATGAGTATTTCCGAGGCTCCGCCTATCGATTACGGTTCCAACGGTGCCAAGTAACCTTAAAAGCTTAAGATTATGTCAAGATTCAGAAAAGAAGGAAAAAAAGAGACACCCGAACTCAACATGGGTTCCATGTCTGATATTATCTTCATGTTTTTGTTCTTCTTCATGGTGATTACGACGATGCGTGAGGCCTCTTTGAAAGTGCACTTCACCCCGCCGAAAGCCACTGAAATCCAAAAGCTGGAGAAAAAATCCCTCGTGGCAAATATCTACATCGGTGCCCCTCTCAATAAAAACGAGAACACTCTGCCCCCTGGTGAGGTTTCCGTTCAGCTGAACGACCAAACTATCAAATCTGAGGAACTCGTGAGAGATGTGCGTGAGTTCATCGGTACCGAAAAGGAGTCCCGCGATGCCCAAGACAGAGACCGTTTGACGTTCTCACTGAAAGTTGACCAGGATGTTCAAATGCGCTACGTGAACACTATCAAACAAGAGTTGCGTAAAAATAATGCACTGAAAATCAATTACGCAGCTGGTAAGAAAGTAACAAATTAATCTATATTCAATACATTCAGGATGGGTGAATTTTCACTTTCCTGAATGTATTGTATTTAAAAATGTAATTCATTTATAAACCAAAAATCATAAGTTATGAAGAAAATTTTACTTGCTGTTTCTGCGCTCTTTTTAGTTAGCGCTGTATTTGCACAAGACATGAAGAGAACAACTGATGTTCGCAATGTGCAAATGGTAACGAAGACGATTTCGGGTCGTGAAACTGCTGTTCCCGAAAATATCGCTCCGATGATGCGTACCGTCAGCCACAATTATATTGGCACAACGTATTATGACCTCCAGTCTAATGGTTCTATGGCTCAAAAGATGGTGGCTCATAATGATGGTACTATTTCGGCAGTTTGGACGACCAATGGTTCTACTGCTCAAAGCCGCGGTACTGGTTACAACTATTACAACGGTACCAGCTGGGTGAACGCCTCCACCAGCACCGACAGAATCGAGAACACTCGTACGGGTTGGGGTACTATCACTTGTGTGGGTGATGCTGAAATCACTGCCGCTCATAATGGTAGCTCAGCTCTTGTTATTGGTATTTGTCCTCAAAAAGGTACTCAAAACTGGACATTCACCAATTTACAAGGACCTTCCATCTCTGGTATTAATAGCAATGGTCAGCCTGCGACTTCAACAGCTCTCTTGTGGCCGGCTTTGGCTTCTTCTGGCAACATTGTCCACCTTATCTGCTGCACAGAGTCCGATACAGGTATGTATTATCAAGGTATCAATACCTGTCTTGTTTACTATCGTGGTACTTTCGATCCTTCTCATAACACCATTACTTGGGAAGATCCGCGTATCGTCGGTAATGTGACTTCCAACGAGGTGCGTTGCTTCAGCGGGGATGCTTATGCTATCACTGCAAAGGACAATGTTGTGGCTATTCTTAATGCTCCCTCCACTTCTGATGTCTTCTTGTGGAAATCCACCGACAATGGTGTGAATTTCACTAAGACCGTCATTGCCAAGAACCCAATCGAGCGTTACAAAGAGAACACCACTGCAGTTCTTGATACTCCCTATGTGTCTGATGGCTGCTGTGCAGTAGCACTTGATGACAATGGCATGGCACACATTGCTTTCGGTATTACCCGTTTCTTCAATGATGTGCTCGGCGATGGTTCTTATTCTTATTATCCTGGTTATGATGACATGCTCTATTGGAACGAGTCTTTGCAACCTATTTTGGCTGGTACAAAAGAGGCTTTGAATTCTGATTCTTTGGAAGCTGCTGGTTATAAGGTGTTCCATCGTAATGACCTGACGGGTGACGGTGGTGCTTATTATATCAACAATGGAGATTTTCCGGGTTACGGTGTGGCAGCTGTCTCTATGCCTCAACTTTTGGCTAAGAATGGTAAAGTCTATTTAGTTTTCACTCAACTTTTGGACTTCCCGTTTGTTGAGGTTGAAGCTGGTGCTTATTTCCGCGGTGTTTTCGCTACTAAATCCAATGACAATGGCTCTTCTTGGGACAATGGAATTAGCTGGCTGTCCTATAATAAGGAGTGTTATTACATTAACGATTGGCAGTGGACTGCTCTCCAAGATACAGATTTCACCATTTCTATGATGCGTGATTTTGTTGAAAGCGAAGGCGAAAGCGTTTTCCCGGCACTTGCAGCCAATATCGTGAATGGAAAGATCAACATGTGGTGGCAACAAGACTATACTCCTGGTTCTGAAATCAAGGAGAATAGTGTTTCTATGTCTCAGGCAGAATCCTACATCTATGCTTTCTCTATTGATGCTGATGAAATTGGTGTCTATAACAACACAGATGAGGTTTGGCAAGGATTATGGATTGACTCAACAGGTATTAACAACAGAAACATCTCCGGTATGAAGATGTATCCGAACCCTGCATCTGAATCCGTGAATGTTACTTTCTCTGCTGAAAATGCTGAAAATGGTCAAATTTCCGTGATGAACCTGATGGGTCAAATGGTTTATAACAGTGATGTTGAAGTGATGGAAGGTTACAACCTCATCAATATCCCTGTGAAACAACTCAACAGCGGCATCTATATGGTGACCATTCGTACTAATACTGGTATTTCAACTCAAAAGTTGATTGTTAAATAATTTAGTATAAGATATTTATAAAAAGGCAGGCCGAAGAAAGACCTGCCTTTTTTTCTGTTTTAACAAGTTTTGATATGATTAAATCAATGACCGGCTTCGGTCGGGCGGTAGTGGAGACTTGCGGAAAGTGCGTTACGGTGGAAATCCGCACATTGAACAGCAAACAACTGGATCTGAACACGCGTATCCCGCTTATCTTCAAGAATTACGAAAATGACATCCGTTCCATTCTTTCCAAGGAGCTGGAACGTGCCAAGGCGGATTTCACCATTACGGTGGAAAACAGATCCGTCAGCAGCTCGGTAACCATCAACAAGGAGCTTGCAAAGTCTTATTATCAGACGGTTAAGGAGTTGTCCAACGAATTGGAAAATCCCATTGAGAGCGACATTTTCCTGCACGTGATGCGGATGCCCGATGTTGTCTCCACCCCGCAAGAGGAGGTGAGCGACGAGCTTTGGGAGGCTGTGAGAGCCGCCATTCTCGATGCTTGCCGTCAGCTAAACGAGTTCCGTATTTCCGAAGGAAAGGTGCTGGAGCAGGATTTCGTCAAGCGCATCACGCTGATTCGTAATATGATTGACGAAGTGACGCCGTTCGAGGAAAACCGTATCGTCAAGATTCGCGAGAAATTCGAAAACTCGCTGAAGGAGCTCGCTCCGAAAGTGCAATACGACCCGAACCGTCTGGAACAAGAGATTTTCTACTATCTGGAGAAACTGGATATTACGGAAGAGAAAGTCCGTCTGCGCAAACACTGCAACTACTTCATCGAAACATTGAACGAGAATCAGTCAAACGGCAAAAAACTCGGCTTCATCGTGCAAGAATGCGGCCGCGAAATCAACACGATGGGCTCCAAAAGCAACGATTTCGATATCCAGCAGATTGTGGTCCGTATGAAGGACGAGTTGGAGAAGTTGAAGGAGCAGCTGGCGAATGTTCTTTAAAGGCTTAGGAGTTTAGGAGTTTAGGAGCTTAGGAGCTTAGAGCCAACAGCCAACAATCTAAGTCATTAGTCATAGTTTAAGTAAATAAAGAATGGGAAACATACTATCGTTAATCGGTCGGCCGAATGTGGGCAAATCGACCTTTTTCAATCGCTTGATACAGGCGCGAGAGGCCATCGTGGATGCAACCGCGGGCGTGACGCGCGACCGCCATTACGGCAAGTCCGACTGGAACGGCTACGACTTTTCCGTCATCGACACGGGCGGCTATGTGGTCGGTTCGGACGACATTTTCGAGTCTGAAATCCGCAAGCAGGCGGCACTGGCCATCGAAGAGTCGGATGTCATCGTCTTTATGGTCGATGGTCGCGAGGGACTGACCCCGCTGGACGAGGAGATTGCCGACATTCTGCGCAAGTCCAAGAAGCCTTACTACTTGGCGGTGAACAAGATTGACAGTCCGAGCAACTACTTGGATTACACCGAGTTCTACGCTTTGGGAATTGGCGATATCTATCCCATTTCCGCTGTTTCCGGTAGCGGCACGGGTGATTTGTTGGACGAGGTGGTGAAGCATTTCTCCAAAGACAAGGACGATCTGCCCGATGACCTGCCGCGTATCGCTATCGTGGGCAAGCCGAATGTGGGTAAGTCTTCCATTATCAACGCGTTTCTTGGGGAGGATCGTCACATCGTTACCCCGTTGGCTGGCACAACCCGCGATACTATCTTCACCCGCTACAAGAGTTTCGGTTTCGATTTTTACCTGATTGACACGGCCGGCTTGCGCAAAAAGAGCAAGGTGGAGGAGAGTTTGGAGTTCTACTCCGTGATGCGCGCTGTGCGTTCCATTGAAAACTCCGACGTCTGCATTGTGATGGCAGATGCTTCGCAAGGTTTTGACGCACAGGATCTTAATATTTTCGGTTTGTGTGCCCGCAACCACAAGGGTATTGTGCTGGTGATGAACAAGTGGGATTTGGTGGAGAAAGACACCCACACGCACAAGAATTACGAGGATTTAGTGAAGAAGAAAATTGCGCCGTTTACCGATGTGCCGATCATCTTCACCTCAGTGACCGAAAAACAGCGCATATACAAGGTGTTGGAAACCGCCATTCAGGTCTATCAGAACCGTCAGCGCAAGATTTCCACCTCGGAGCTGAACAACACGCTGCTGCCGATTATCGAACATACTCCGCCGCCCATGAACAAAGACAAGGTCATCCGTATCAAATACATCACGCAGTTGCCGGTGGCGTATCCCACTTTCGCCTTCTTCTGCAACCTGCCGCAGTATGTGGTGGACTCCTATAAACGCTTCTTGGAGAATCAGATTCGCAAGAATTGGGATTTCTCCGGCGTGCCTATTGAGATTTACTTCCGTAAGAAGTAGGTTTCAGGTTTCAAGTTTCAGGTTTCAGGTTTCAAGTTTCAGGTTCAAGTTTTGTTCCCCAAACTCCAAACTCTTAACTCCTAACTCTCAAGTCTCAAGTCTCAAATCTCAAATCTCAACTCCCAAATCAAACAAACAACAGTCAATAGATGAAAAAACTATTCATAGAAACATACGGTTGCCAGATGAATTTCGCGGACAGCGAGGTGGTTGCCTCCATCCTGAAGGAGATGTACACGCTGACCAAAGAGATCCAGGAGGCCGATTTAATCCTCATAAACACCTGTTCTATCCGCGACAAGGCAGAACAACGCATACACAAGCGTTTGAAGGAATTAGAGGCGTTTAAGCGCAAAAAACGGACATTGCAGGTGGGTCTGCTCGGATGCATGGCGGAACGGATGAAGGAGGAGCTGTTGGAAACGGAGCCGGTGTTGGACTTCATCGCGGGTCCGGATGCCTACCGCACGTTGCCGCAACTGATCGCCGAATCGCAGAAGGGACAGACGACATTCAACGTATTGCTCTCAGAGGAAGAGACTTACGACAACATCATGCCGGTGCGATACGATGCCAACGGTGTGTCGGCGTTCGTCTCCATCATGCGCGGCTGCAACAACTTCTGCTCCTACTGTGTAGTGCCCTATACCCGCGGGCGCGAGCGCAGTCGCAGTCCGAAGACCATCCTTAGCGAAATCGAGGATCTGCTGAAACATAACTACAAGGAAGTGACCCTGTTGGGACAGAACGTGAACTCCTATTACTGGAAAGAGGAGGGACAGGAGGTCTCTTTTGCCAAACTGATGGCGATGGTGGCCGAGATGTCGCCTGAGATGCGCGTGCGTTTCGCGACCTCGCACCCCAAAGACCTCTCCGACGAGCTGATTGAGACGATTGCGCGTTACGACAACATCTGCAAGTGCATCCATTTGCCGGTGCAGTCGGGCAGCAACGAGATGCTCGCCAAGATGCGCCGTGTCTATACCCGCGAGAGCTATTTGGAGCGCGTCAAGAAGATCAAGGAGGTGTTGCCGGATTGTGCGCTTACGACCGATATTATCGTGGGCTTCTGCGGGGAAACACTTGAGAACCATCAAGATACGTTGTCCATTATGCGTGAGGTCGGCTACGAGTACGCCTACATGTTCAAGTATTCGGAGCGCGGCGGCACATTAGCCTCCAAGCGTTATCCCGACGACATCCCTGACGACGAGAAGACCCGCCGTTTGGAAGAGGTGATTGCCTTGCAGGGCGAACTCTCGATGGAGAGTAACCGCCGCGACGTAGGCAAAACCTTCCGCGTGTTGGTGGAAGGTACCTCAAAACGATCTGAGGATCAGTTATTTGGCCGCAACAGCCAAAACAAGGTGATTATTTTCCCGAAAGGCGATCACCAAATCGGGGACTATGTGGATGTGACGGTGTCGGAATGCACCCCCGCCACGCTGTTAGGGAGTTAGCAGTTGCGGGCGACCCCAATTCCCCTTCTATTTTAGAAGGGGTGCCCGAAGGGCGGGGTAGTAATATAAAACATATTCCTTGAGCAGCCTCGAAGAGGCAAAACGCACGAAGTGCAATTAACCCCACATAAGCGAAGCGTAATGTGGGGTTGTTAAAAGTAAACAATGAACGATATTCGAAATATTACATACGATCAATTAATTGCGTTTTTGCGCGAAAACGGCGAAAAACCGTTCCGGGCGAAGCAGATTTGGACCTGGTTGTGGAAGCGTGGGGCCGGTTCGTTTGATGAAATGACGGACCTCTCGGTGGCGTTGCGTACCCAATTGCAGGAGCATTTCACGTTCCACCGTGCGGAGATTGCCGAAGAGGTGCAGAGCAGCGACAAAACCACCAAATTCCTGTTGAAATTCCATGATGGGAAAATGGTCGAGGGCGTGCTCATTCCGAGCAAGGAGCGGGTCACCGCGTGCTTGTCCACCCAAATCGGTTGTCCGCTGCATTGTGCGTTCTGCGCCACCGGCACGATGGGTTTTATCCGCAATCTGCATTACAGCGAAGTTATTGACGAATATGTCTTGCTGAACAATCGGGCGCAAGAGATTTACAACCAGCACATTACCAACATTGTCTTCATGGGTATGGGCGAGCCGCTGCTCAATTTCGACAACATGATGACCGCCATCGACATCTTGACAGGCAAGGACTATTTCGGGTTGTCGCCGGCGCGGATCACGCTCTCCACTGCGGGTATCATCAAGGGAATCAAAGCGTTGGCAGACAGAGGTTTCCGTTGCGGATTAGCCATTTCGTTGCACAGTGCCGATCCGACGGTGCGCGGCCAGATCATGCCGGTGACGGAGCACAATCCGTTGCACGATTTGCAGTCGGCATTGGCCTACTATCACGAAAAGACAGGCGAGCGTATCACTATCGAATATCTGTTGCTCTCCAAGGTGAATGATTCCGAGAAGGCAGCTGAGCAGTTAGCGCGGTTCTGTCGTCCTTTCCCCGTGAAAATCAACATTATAGAGTACAATTCCACCCCGGATTCCCTGTTCCACAAATCTGATCCGACGCGCCGTCAGCGCTTCATCGATGTATTGGAGCGTTGCAACATGGTAGTGAACATCCGCCTCAGCAAGGGCCAGGATATTGCCGCTGCCTGCGGGCAGTTGGTGAAGAATAATTCATAATTTCTCCACCACGCGATACCCGCCGGTTTTCTTGGAGCCGACGTATTCGATTATGCCCTGTTTGCGGAGTTCCACGAGACAACGCTCAATTGTGCTTTGAGAATATTTGATTTTAGAGGTAATCTCATTGGACCTGCTGTTTGGGTGCGATTGGAGGTATGCGTACACGGCGTCAAGTTTCTGTTGCGGGGGGATGGAGAGGGGCTTTTTATCCTGAGCCTGCATCGTTTCTTCTTTCGATTCCTCAATGTCGACTTTCATCTCAACATCTGTTTCTGCCTGGGGCTCTTGCAGATGTTCGGCAAGCAGCTTCGATATCCAGTTACTCTTTTTGGGATTGATTCTGAAAGTCAACGGTTCTTCCGAACAGGGCATCTTTTTCATAACCACCTGCTTATCATCATACGATTCAATATACTGATAAGGCACTATCACGGATTTTGAAATGCGTATAAACTCTTTATTATCCAAAAGTTGACTCAAATGTTTGATGGAACAATACCGAGTATATACCATCCCTTCTGTAGTATGGACATACATGTAATTCCCCTCTTTTCTGAAATATAAGATATTGTCAATAGGAATGTATTGGCAATTGTTATTATCGTCACAAACGTCTAACAATCTGTTATGTTGGTAAATAATCTGCACTTTTGTTTCCACATCCTTTCTAAGATATTGCATATTGCGGATGACGTAGGGCACAAAATTAAAAGCAAGGTTTCGACCGAAAACGAGAAACAATAGCTTAAAAAAGAAAAGGAACAATCCAGTATTATTGATAAGAAACGTATTTGTTAGAACAAAGTATGAGCTAGAAATAATCAATTCGATACCTGCTGTCATTAAAGAGAGACATATAACTGAAACCCAATATAATACTCTGTGTTTATTGTAAAGTGTTGGATACAGAACAAAATAATTGGCATACAGGGTAACCAACAGCATCAATCCTGCAATTATTTCTTTCACCACACTTCCTGCATAAGGACGAAGAAACGCATTTTGTGTGAAACTCCAAAGTAGTGTGGCACAGAACATCGTATTCAGAAAAATCACACTGACATTGTGCAAATGCTTCATAACAGTAGATCAATTAATACGGCTGCAAAAATAACAATTTTTCATCTAATAATCCTTCAAAATCATTTTAACCATTAAAATGACCGAAATGAAGGATTAACGCCTTTAGAACCCCGATAAAAAGTTAACATTCAGGAAATCAAATAATTACCACCCCTATTGTTCATACTACGCGAATCCGGTTGTCATATTTTTACCGTGAATGAACATATTCTTGCCTTAAAGGATAAAAAACAATAAAATCAGATTGTATTTTTGTTCCCAAAAATGGATTATTCACTAAATTGAGAAATTATGAAAAGAGTATTCGCATTGACTGCCCTCGCTGCTATATTGTTGCTGGGGGCATGCAAAAAAGAGAAACAGAATGTCGAATCCTACCACTTCTCACCTAATAGGGTCGTCACTGTTTCATCGGATAGTAAGACATCTTCTAACACATTTTTTGTGATGAGCATTGGTCACGATGCAAAAGACTGTAATGGATGCATTATGAGCGGTGGACAATTTTATCATATTAACTGTATGGGTTTTGGAAATGTATGTAATAGAACCGTTTCTGTTGCTTTGAATCAAGTCGGTTCCATCATCACCGCCACCACCACCGACACGTTCGACCTGACTTCCGAGGATTTTTTTCTCATGCCGGCCCGTTCATTGTATTATTACACAGAGGACAACAACAACGTTGTCTATCTGAACATCCCTGAACAGATGGTTTACCGCGACACCGCCACGTTGCAGTTCACCTTCACGGGGCTGTTCTTGACAAATGTGCCGGAGTATAATAATGATTAGGGAAAGATAAAACGGCCGACACGGCACGGGGTTGCCGAGGTAGAGACGTTTCATGAAACGTATCTACAGTGCGGCCCAGAAAAATAGAATCACAAAAAAACAAATTAAAAAAGTATTATGAGAAAAATTATTATTGTTTTCGCTCTGTTGTGCGCGTTGGCCCCTGCCCGCGCACAATATGAATCATTTTTTGGCAGGAAGTCGTGGGAGTACTCCATGGCATATGTCCCAGTTATGTACTCCACAGAATATAATCCAAACCTGCTCGGATGTATATCTGAATTCTATCGGTTTTATGCTACGGACACCGTTTCGTTAAACGGTTATAGGTATTATTACTGCATTGCTCCAAACATTTATAATCTACGCGAGGACACGACAAAGGGACAGTTGTATGTTTATGACGGGATTACGGAAATTTTACTGTGCGACATGTCATTGAATACTGGCGACACTTTCATATTATCCGTACCTCACCCAAGTGGCTTGGAGTTTGCATGGCACAATATTAGCATGACTGTAGATTCCATTACATATATAAACGGGAAAAAGAACATCCATCTGACAGGCGATCCCTATTATATGCCCACTTTTTATGGAAGTTACAACTTTTCCATGCGTTTTATGGAGGGTATCGGTCCTATGTACGGGATAAATCCCTATAATCCGTTTGCTTTGCAAGGACTCATGTGCCTTCACAAGGACGACACTTTGTATTACATGACACATCCTGATGTGGGTTGTTATCAAAATGTAGTTTCTGTTCCAGACTACCCAGATGTGTTTCTGACGGTTTACCCCAATCCATCAGACCGGCAAGTCGTTTTGTCTTTTTCAACCGAAGAGGAGATTAGGGGCAGTGTTCTAGTCCGCGACTTTCTCGGAAGGGTATGCCTCCGAACCACAGTCACCAATTCCACAATGATTTTGAACATTGACAACCTTTCGCCGGGAGTATACACACTCACCTTTATTGACCAGCAAAACCGTAAAATCACCAAAAAGATAGTAAAAAAATGAGAAAGACCATACTTTTTATATTACTATTTACTCCCACTTTTATGTTTGGACAACATCATAGTTGGGATGGATGGGTCACAAAACCCAACGGGAAATATCATTATCTCAATATTTTTGTGAATGTCATTTACGATGTGCATCCTGAATACAATGATCAATTCTCCAACCCCACTTTTTGGCCTCCCGTGACTGATCCGTCTTTGGAGGGAATCAATACTGCCGCCATTCCAATTTATTTGTTAGATTTTATGGACACAGTGTATCTCCCTGGACAGCTTCACGGCACATGCACTCGTTTATATGGTGAATCATCTTTTGATTCCTTACAGATTACAGGTGATTTTGTGGTTGTGAACATCAGAGAAAGCACTGTGCTAAGCCAAGGAACATTCGACTACTCTTTGATCGAATCAATAGCTATTAATATGCTGCAACAGAGTAGTGCCTTCACACTGTACGGGCACCGTAATTTCGATGACTTCAAAGTTCGGAATGTATTATTCCGTAATATCACCCAAAGCTATGGTAATCTGAATCCAGGTAGCGGATACGGTTTATTTAACACAACGCAATGTGTGGGAGACGGGGATTTTTATGCCAATCCGACAAGTATTATCATACATGAAATCTCGCATAGTTTGTTTGGTAGTAATGCATTTCATACTTCGGGTGGGAATCATCGGTATGTGGATGGAACCGTAATGGCTTTCTTGAACCTTCAATGTGGCTACGGGTTGATGGGAGCTGCCGGGTCTGGCTTAGTCTCATGCAACGGATACGAGCGATGGCGTATGCACTGGAAGCATCCACAGGCAGTAGACTATATCTCAGCCCGCGATATCACCAACACGCAATCAATATCATCAGACATCTCAAAGGAGTCCGGCAATCGGAATTTCATCTTGCGCGATTTCGTGACATACGGAGATGTGATACGTATCAAACTACCATACAAAGACAGTGTCACATCGTCAAACCAGTACATCTGGTTAGAAAACCATCAGGTGGGCAACAACAACAAGCTGGATTTCCTCCAATATTCGAATTATGACCAGTATGTCTATTGTCGACCTCAAGGCATAGCAGGAATATATGCCTACTATCAAATTGGTAGGGATATTTTGGAGGGCGAATATAATCAAGTTTGGGATTCGCAGCATCGTGACAATCTGAAAATTATCCCTGCAGAGGGATATTATGATTACGAACAACTTTCTGAAACTCACAATGTGAACTGTGTCTCGTACACTGATCACGATTACTCCGTGCGGAGAGGGGTTGAAAATTCGCTATGTGGAGGCCAGGACCAAGAATTTCCCTTGTTTCCCAAGGCCACAGATACTGTTTTATACATTTCACAAGAGTTTGAAATCTGGCGTAAGTACATAGACACAGTGAAAGATGACCATCTTCCGCAGCTTGGTGACACTCTTGATGCCTTCAGAACCCACATCAAAATCAACATGGGTACAAATCCGAGTACTAACAATGCCAAAACATACCATAGCACCAATTACAATCCCGGTACAGTCATTAGTTCACGACTTCCTGAAAAAAACACACAGACCACCTATCTTACCGGGTTGAGCATTGAGATGACCCCGATACAAGGGACTGGCAACTTCCTGGTAAGCATCCGTTGGGACGACTACGACATTACCAACGACACCCGCTGGACGGGAAAGATTGCGCTGAAGGAGACGGCCATCCTTACAACGGGCAACACCATTACACTGGCACAGAACCGTACGGTGGCGCAGCCCACAAGAGATCCGGAGACTGGACTGTTCGCCGGCAGAACAAACTGGAGATGCGAAGACGGTTCCTTTTTCCGACAGGATAGCGGATCTGTAGTTAGATTGACGGAAAACAGCAGTCTGGTCTTCGAACCGGGGAGCCGCTATGAGCTGTCCAAAAGTGCCCGGCTGGAGGTCAAAGCGGGTTGCGCCGTCACCGTTCAACAAGGAGCAATTGTCTGTTTGAAAGGCATTGTCGAGGTGGATTCAGGCGGTGTTTTCAACCTTTATGACACAGCCAAAATGGGAGACTTGTCCCGCATCATAGTTCGTCCTGGCGGCAAGCTCGTCGTGGATGGCGGCACGATTACTTCCGCCTGCTCGGGCGAGATGTGGCAGGGCATTGAAGTGGTGGGCAACCCGGATAAACGACAGATACCCCAGTGGCAGGGCGTGGTGGAGCTGAAAAACGGTGCCACCATCGAGAACGCGCATTGCGCCATCCGCACCGGATTACAAGGGGACTCGGTCTATGTCACCACCGGCGGAATCATACAAGCCGACAGCGCGTTTTTCATCAACAACCGACGCTCCGTGGAGTTCATGTCCTACACCAACCACTCACCGGCGGGCAATGTCATCAACAACCAAAGCTACTTCTACAGATGTGCGTTCACAGTGAACGACGACAACCTCTTCGCCCTGAACAACGCCCCCTTCATAGATCATGTCACCATGTGGGCGGTGAGAGGGGTCAAATTCAGAGGGTGCGACTTCAGAAACCTTACCACAACATCGGGCGACCGCCGTCACGCCATCTACACGGACGACGCCGGATTCTCGGTGGATGACTACTGCAGCGCAAATATTTATGTAGGTTGTGAGTGTCCTGGTTATTCCAAAAGCAGTACTTTTTCCGGTTTCACCACCGCTGTTGAGGTGAACACTTCGGGACACCAGCATTCCGTGAACGTCAATCATGCGCAATTTACAAACAACGGCACGGGAGTCCGTGTCAACGGCAACAACTATGTCACAGTGACACGAAACACCTTCAACCTTGACAATAGTCCTTCGCCTTCAAGCGGGAACATAGGACTTTACCTGAACAACTGCACGGGATACCTGGTGGAGGACAATACGTTTGAGAGGAGCACTTATCCATCGGGACTGTTTTTCATAGACAACTCAACAGGTATTTGCGTCGCAGGTTCGGGCATTTCCCCCAACAGCATCCACTACAACCACTTTAACAACCTGACAAAGGGCATTTCCGTAGTCGGCACCAACGGTCATCATAAATGGAGCGGGCTTCAAATGACCTGCAATGATTTTTCTGGAGGAAAGCATGACATATACCTGAACAACGGGGCGACGGTGTCATACGTGCAGGGCAGCTCCACAAAGGGTGCTGACAATATGTTTTCGAACGTCACTTACAACACCACTAACTTTCATAACCCCAATGCAGTCCCGCCTATTTCATACTATTATAGTAATTCCTATTCCAATCTTGATCCAGCCCATTACAGCAATTTGAACAAAACGCTCATAAATACCGAGTACAACTGCGCCTCCACGCTGTGCGACAACAGTAGTCAGCCGTTGTTGGCCGGTTTCCAGTCCGACATGAACGCCTACGCAACAGCACTGGCGAACCAGTCGCCTGCTGACGGGACGGACGGCGGCACAGTAGAGACGCAAAATTTTGAGTCTCTACAAACCATGAGCCAAACCCTTTCGGAGACCTATTACAACGCTGTGCGCGGTTTGATGGCCGACACGGTGCTGGACCTCGGCGAGCTGGAGCAGTGGCACACGGTCGCCCAGCCTATCGCCGACCCGTATTCATTGACCGAGACGCAATTCATGATGGGCTATTCGGAACCGTTTGTGGCGGATGCGGACGATGCGGAACTGTCCAACTACGCGGACTTCCATGCGATGAAATTGGCGCTGCGGAACGGCAATTTGAACGACAACGCGGACAACATGGACAACAATGATTCGCCGGGAATCAACTGGTATGCGCTGACGCCGGCGCAGATCGCGCAGCTGCAGACGATTGCCGAACGCAACACCGGACGCGCGTCCGTGATGGCCAAGGGAGTGCTGTGTTTCTTCTTCGGAATCTGCTACGACGACGATTTGTCGGTGGACGACAACGCGGACAACCAGGACAACAATAGTGACGCGGAGAACCGCAGCGCAAAGGCGCCGCAACAGGGAGGGGAAACCTACCTGAACGTCTATCCCAACCCCACCGACGACGTCCTCTACGTGGAATTGTCCAGCGCGGGCATCCAATCCGTGGGGTTGTATGACCTGCAGGGCCGGGTTGTAGAGACGCACGGCCGTGCGTCTCTATCGGGTGTTGCCACAATCAACGTGCGCAGCGTGCCCGCGGGTGTGTATGTATTGCGCGTGACGGATGCGAACGGACGGGAATACCATCGGAAGGTGGTGGTGAAGTAACAATGTATAATGAACAATGAATTGGTTGCCGTTGTGGAGACGCGATGAATCGCGTCTCTACATGGGCAAATCCGCGCAGATCCATGTGATCCGCGGAGATTAGATCACACCATCGGGTTCGTGTGTTTCAATTCAACGACAATTTGCGGGTATTTGGCGCGGAGATGCGCGGCGGTGCGTTCGGCGAAATAGACCGAACGGTGCTGGGCGCCGGTGCACCCGAAGTTGACCGTCAAGTGGTTGAATTTGCGTTCCAAGTAGTTGTCCACTGACATGTCCACGAGCGCACATACGTGATTCACAAACAGTTCCACCTCCGAATACTGCTCTAAATACTCCTTCACACAGGCGTCTTTTCCGGTGAAAGTGGCGTACTTTTTCTCACGTCCCGGATTCGGTAGCGCGCGACAGTCGAAGACAAAGCCGCCGCCATTGCCGGAAGGGTCGTCGGGAACGCCCTTCTTGAACGAGAAGCTCTGTACTGTAACTGTCAGCACATCAGTGTTTTGCGGTTTGGCTTCTACGTAGCTGTCCACCACGGTCTGCAAAACGTGTCGCAGTTCGGGCAGGTTGTTCGGCAACGCGTTCTGACTCAGCAAGTAACGCATGTTGCGGATGGCATACGGCACGCTCTGCAGGAAGTGCAGCTTGCGCTCGAAGTAGCCGCGATACCCGTATGCGCCCATCGCCTGCATAATGCGGATGAGTGAAAAAGCGTTAAAATAGGCCTTGAACTCTGCACGATCAACTGGAATATGCTTCGATAGGTTGTCTAAATAGCAGTCTAACAGTTCCTCGCGGATTTCCGGCGACAGGTCGGCTTTGGCGTCATAGAGCAACGAGGCAATGTCGTATTGCAACGCTCCTTTTCTACCTCCTTGGTAATCAATAAAATAAACATCATCTTGATGAATCATGATGTTTCTGGACTGGAAGTCGCGGTAGAGGAAATAGTTGTCGTCCACCGAGAGCAGATAATCCATAAAAGCTTGGTAATCATCCTCTAACGCTTGTTCGTTGAAGGGAATGTTCACCATTTTCAGGTAGTAGTATTTGAAGTAGTTGAGGTCCCACTGCATGGATTGTCGGTCGAAAGCGGCGCGAGGGTAGGCCACCGACATATCCAGTCCCTGCTTTGCGGTCATCTGAAATTGAGGCAAGGCCGCAACCACCTTCCGATAATAACTCATAACCTCTTGAAAATCACCATTCTCCTTTCGAACTTCGCAGAGCTTGTCGTAGAGCGTTTGGGTACCGAGGTCGTTCAGCAGATAGTGTTTCTGATCCTCATGTATGGCCAACAGGGCGGGGACGTTCAGCTTATGCGCCGCGAAGAAACGGGTATATTCGAAAAAGGCTCTGTTTTCCGTCACATCTTCGTTATACGCGCCGATCAGCGTGCTATTATCCGCGAAGGTGAAGCGGTAATAGCGTCTGTGGGAGCCGGACTGCGCCAGTGGCACGCAGGCAGTCGGTTGGTTTCCAGTATGTTCCGTGACCATTTGGGTTAACACGGCGGTGGAGGTTTCGGTCAGTTCTTCCATTTATTGGTTTAAGGTTTAAGGTTTAGAGATTAATGCCGAGGTCAAAGAGCTTAGTTATCATTGAGTTTAATGAAGCAGAAGAGCATCATCGTGAACGCCCAGAGCGAGGAGCCGCCGTAGCTGAGGAAGGGCAGCGGGATACCGATGATGGGCAGGATGCCGATGGTCATGCCGATGTTGATGAAGAAGTGGGCTGCGAAGATGCCGGCAATGCCGTATCCATAGTATCGAACAAACGGATTGCGCTGTTTTTCAGAGAGTTTCAGGATTCGGAACATAAGTGCTCCGAAGAGACTGAAGACCACTAATGTTCCAACAAAGCCCCATTCCTCCCCGATGGCGCAGAAGATAAAGTCGGTGCTTTGTTCGGGCACGAATTTGAGTTTGGTTTGCGTCCCCTTGAGATACCCTTTGCCGAAGAAACCGCCTGAGCCAATGGCGATTTTCGACTGGTTGAGGTTAAAGTCTGCGCCCAACGGATCCGAAGTTTTACCCAGAATCGTGTCGATACGCTGTTTTTGGTGCGGTTCGAAACCGTGTTCATAGAGAAAATCAACGGAAAAGACGAAAAGAATACTGGCCACGTAAATGATGATATTACGCCTTATCTTCTTCTTTTGCGTTCGGTTGTAGATCATGAAGCCAATAAAAACGGCGGTAATCAGGGCGATGGCGTAGGTTTCGTTAAATGCCAAAGTGATAATGGTGATGATGGCGGCGATGATGCATAAAACGAGAAATGCCGCACTTAAACCTTCACGGTAGAAGAGGATGATGAAGGAAGCGAACACCAAGGCCGAGCCGGCGTCGTGTTGCAGCATTACCACCACCACGGGGATGGCAATCAGCGCGAACTGCACGATCCAGACATAACGACGCTGCGTGGCGGTTTTGCCCTCTTGCATGAACTTGGCCATCGCCAATGCTGTTGCCACTTTCATGAATTCAGTGGGTTGTATGCTGAAACCACCAATCTTGATCCAGGATTTCGCACCGTTGATTTCCGCTCCGACGAAGAGCACCAATATCATGAGCAGAAGACAGAATAGGTAGAAAAAGTAGGCATAATGCTGTATTATACCACTGTCTATCAATAAGATAACAGTTGCCAATACGATAGAGGTCCCTATCCACAACAACTGTTTGCTATAGGGTTGGCTAAAGTCAAAGATATGAGTGGATCCGTCGGGAATGTAACAGGTGGAATAGATGGTGATCCAGCCGATGAAGACCAGAGCGAGGTAATAGCTTATCAACCTCACATCAAAGCCTTTGGACATCTTATTGTATGGTTCTAACTTCGGCATGGCTTATTTAATGATGAGTTCTTTCATTCGTTGTTCGAGGTCTTTTCGCTCGACTTTGCGGTTGAGGTAGAATTCGGCCATGAGGCTGGCGATGGGGCAGGCGACAGTGGCACCGAAGCCGCCGTTCTCTACCAAGCAGAAAATGACGATTTGCGGGTCGTTGGCGGGAGCGATGAGTGCGAAGACGGAGTGGTCGCGACCGTGCGGGTTTTGTGCGGTGCCGGTCTTGCCAGCCACCTCAATGCCAGGGATTTGCGCCCCGCGGCCCGTACCGGCGGTCACCACCATTTTCATGCCCTGCAGCACGGTTTCAAAGTGGCGCGGTTCGATTTTGGAGTAGACCTTTTCGTTGAATTGTGTGTTCAGACTGTCGCGGTTGCCGATGGCGCGCACCACATGCGGACGGATGTAGTAGCCTTTATTGGCGATGACGGCCAGCATGTTGGCCATCTGCAGCGGGGTCACCGCCGCCTCACCCTGACCTATACCCATGGAAACCACGGTGTTACCGTTCCAACTGTTGTTGTATTTCTTATCGAAATATTCCGCTGAAGGGATACGTCCTTTCAGCTCGTAGGGCAGGTCGGTGTTGAACACCTGCAGGAAACCCATGGAGCTCATGTAGTCCAGCCAAGCAGTGTAAGCTTCGTCTATGTTCTTGTATTTCTTGCGGTTAGAGAGGATGTTGTAGTAGGCGCGGCAGAAGAAGGTGTTGCAGGAACGCTGGATGGCGCTGTAGATGTTCAGACCGCCGCAGTTATGGCAGTGAACTACGTGACTACCAAGGTGATAGCCGCCACCGGAGCAGGAGTAGATCGTACTGGTGTTGATGATATTGTCTTGCAATGCGATGAGTCCGTTGGCGAGCTTGAAGGTGGAGCCGGGTGGATATGCTGCCTGCAAAGCTCTGTTGAAGAGCGGCTTCTGAGGATCCATCACCAAGGTGCCGTAGTTTTTCGGACGTGCTGTACCGACCAGCAGGTTGGGGTCATAATTGGGACTGGAGACCAGACAGAGGATTTCGCCGGTTTTGGGTTCGATGGCGACGATGGCACCGCGTTTGCCGGCCATCAGCTCCTCGCCGTAGCGCTGCAGTTGCATGTCGAGGGTGCTCCAGATGGAAATGCCTGGCACAGCCACCACGTCGTCATCCCCGTTGTTGAAGGGCCCGACCTCGCGATTGTGTACATCGACGAGCACCTTCTGTTTGCCCTTCACGCCGCGCAGCACCGATTCGTAGGCCTTCTCGATGCCGCTCTTCCCGATGTAGTCGCCCATTTTGTAGTAGTTGTCGTTCTCCACATCCTGCTCGTCCACCTCACTGACGTATCCTAAAATATGGGCGGCAATGGGTTGCGGGTAGGTACGTAGGGTGCGCTCTTGCACGAAAAAGCCCGGAAATTCGGACATTTTCTCCTGCAAATAGCCGTAATCCTCTTTGGAAATCTGCTGTTTGAAAAGGGACGGGACACTGCCGGAATATTTGGCGGCCTTCTCAATCTTTTTCCTCACCTCTTCGATCTCCAATCCTAACACGCGGCACAGTTCCATCGTGTCGAACGGGCGTAACTCCTTGGGAACCACCATCAAATCGTAGGCAGCATCGTTGTACACCAACAGCGAATCGTTGCGGTCGTAGATGAAACCGCGGGCAGGGTGGATGGTCTTCTCACGGATGGCGTTTTCGTTGGCCTTCCGTTGGTACGACTTGTCCAGTACCTGCAGATTGAAGAGCCGGATGGTGTAAACGGCCATCAGGATCCCTAGCACAGCAAGGATGACGTAATAACGGTTGCTGTTGTCTTGTGCCATCTATTTGTCGCGGCTTTGCAGATTTCTAACCAAAGTGATAAGTTGCTGTTTCTTAGCCTCTTCCGTGTGAATCTTTTGGATGTCTTCCATACACATTTGCGTATAGCGTCCGATTTCCTTTTCGGTGGCTTCGCGCACGTTCACAGCATCGAAAATGGCTTTCACCTGATTGAATTTCGCCTGTTCGTCGGCGGGAACGGTGGAAAAGAGCGCTTTCAGTTGCTGTTTTTGCGCATCGTTGGCCAGTTCGAGGGCTTTCAGGTAGACAAACGTCTTCTTGTTGTCCTTGATGTCGCCACCCACCTTCTTGCCGAAGTGCGCGGAGTCAGCATAGACGTCCAGCAGATCGTCGGCGAGTTGGAAAGCGAGGCCGAGGTGGATGCCCAGATCGTAAAGGGCTTGCAGGCTTTCGGCATCGGCACCAGCCACCAGACCGCCCGACTTCAAACAGCCGGCAAACATAACGGCCGTTTTCAGACGAATCATCTCTACATATTGCTCGATGGGAACAATTTCCATCGTTTCAAAATCGAGGTCAAACTGCTGACCCTCACAGATTTCCAGTCCGATGCGGGCAAAAATCTCCGTGATGGCTTTGACGGTTTCCGGCGGGCAATTGGTCTTGAGAAGCTCTAACAGCGCAAGGGCTACGAGGGCGTCGCCTGACAGAATGGCGATGTTGCTGTTCCACTTTTTGTAGACCGTGGGCAGTCCACGGCGCACGTCTGCCTTGTCCATGATGTCATCGTGAATCAGGGTGAAGTTGTGCAGCATTTCAAAGGCTGCAGCCACGTGCTGGGTCTGTTCGTTGTCGCCGTTGAAGAGATCGGCAGCCATGTGTACCATTGACGGACGCAACCGTTTTCCGGATTGCATCAGAATATATTCGATGGGATCGTAAAGGTTTTTAGGTTCCTTATTTTGGAGAATTTCCTGAAATTGTTGCTCAATTGTATTCACGACAGTTCGATTTTGATAAAACCTGCAAAAATAACATTTTATCAAATATGGCAAAAGGAAAAAATGTCGGATTATTCGAAGCGAACGGCGCTCACTGGCGAGATTTTCTGGCTGATGACCCATGCGGGCAACACCAGTACGAGCATACAGGCTGCAAAAACGCCAACATTCAGCATCAAAACCTCCCAAAATTGGAACTTTATGGGCACGAAATTGACGTAATAGGTGTCTGGATTGAGTTTGATGAAGTGAAAATGTTGTTGTAAGATGCCTAAACCGAGACCGATGGCGTTACCGATGAGCAGTCCTTTCAGCAACGTGAGGCCCGCCACCATCAGGAAGGTGTTAACCACGTGTTTTGTCTTCATTCCCAGGGTTTTAAGAATGCCGATGAGTCGGGTTTGCTCCAAAATGATGATGAAGAAAATCGACATCATGGTGATCATGCAGACGCAGGTGGTGATGATGAGGAGCACCGAAACGTTGGTGTCGAACAGGGCGATCCAGTCGAAAATTTCGGGGTAAATTTGTTTTACGGTTTCGGCTTTCAGGTTGATATCTATCTGATGGTGAAGTTGTTCGCCCACCTCATCCATCTTGTTGTAGTCGCGGGTGAGCACCTCGATGCCGCTCACCTGCAGCGAATCCCAGTCGTTGAGTTTCTGTACGTGCCGCAGATCCACTATTGCGAACTTGGTGTCGTATTCGGGTAGTCCGGTTTCGTAAATTCCTGACAACGTGAAACTTCTCTGCCGCGGCGGATCTTGCACGAAGTAGGTTCGTACCTTGTCGCCCAATTTGAGTTGCAGTTTGTCGGCCAACCGTTTGGAGAGGATGATGTGGTTATCGGCTACGGTGTCACCAAGCTGTAACGTATCTCCTTCCAGCAAGTTACGGGAGAACTGTTTGCCGTCAAAGGATTTGTCGACCCCTTTGAGCACGATACCCTCTACTTGGTCGGCGGTCTTGATGATGCCCACTTTCGTGGCAAAAGGCTGTACCGCGACCACTTCGGGATGGCGATGGATGTCTCCTAACAATGTGTCGTTCAGTGTGATAGGAATCTGTTCGAAGGAGTAGTTGCGGTCGTAGTGCGAGATGCGGATATGTTGTCCCATGGTCACCACCTTGTCTTCGATCACCTGCTTGTAACCGGACGTAACCCCGATGGCTATCAACATGATAACCACACCGAGCGACACGCCAAACACCGAAAGCCGGATGATGGGTTTGGCGAAGCGGTTGCCTTTTTCGCGAAGGATGCGGCGGGCTAATTGCCAGTGAAACGAAAACTGTGACATAAAAAAAATGTAGAGACGCGATTAATCGCGTCTCTACAGTATTGAAAATTAAACTGTTAGAACGTGTTACCAGCAGCCTGACAAGCGGTGATGGCCACGAGGCTGACGATGTCGTCCACGGAGCAACCGCGGGAGAGGTCGTTGATAGGAGCGGCCATACCCTGCATGACGGGACCAACGGCATCGGCGCCAGCGAAACGCTGCACCAACTTGTAAGCGATGTTACCGGTCTCCAATGAGGGGAATACCAGTACGTTAGCCTTACCAGCGACAGGGCTGCCGGGAGCCTTTTGAGCACCCACAGACGGGATGATAGCGGCATCAGCCTGCAGCTCACCGTCAATCACCAAGTTAGGATCCATCTCTTTGGCGATGCGAGTAGCGTTGACCACCTTGTCGACCAGTTCGTGTTTTGCAGAACCCTTGGTGGAGAAGCTCAGCATAGCCACGCGAGGCTCGATGCCGGCGATGGTGCGGGCGGTTTGAGCCGTCACCACAGCGATTTGAGCGAGCTTGTTCTCATCTGTATTCGGGTCGGCAGCGCAGTCGGCGAACACCATCACGCCATCGTCACCCCATTTCTTGTCTTGGAAGCACATGATGAATGCGCCGGAAACGACAGAGATGCCAGGTAAAGTCTTCACAATCTGGAAGGCAGGACGAAGCACATCGCCCGTAGCGTGCTGTGCACCAGTCACTTCGCCATCAACGTCTTTGTTCTTGATGAGCAGGGTGGCGAGGTAAAGAGGATCTTCCACTTTCTTGAGGGCCTCTTCCATCGTCATACCTTTGTTCTTGCGGATTTCGTACAGCATGTTGGCATAGAAATCCTTTTTGGGGTTGTTCAGCGGGTCGATAATCTCGGCCTTCGCGATGTTCTTCAGTCCCCATTCAGCGGCTTTGGCCTCAATGTTGGCCTTGTTGCCGAGCAACGTAATAGCAGCGTAACCGTTCTCAATGATGATGTCCGCAGCTTTCAAGTTTCTTTCCTCTTCGCCTTCTGCCAAAACGATGCGTTTTTTGGCTTTTTTGGCGTTTTCTTTGATTTTGTCGATAATGTTCATTGTTCGATTATTTGTTGAATTGTTTTTTAAGATGTATTCTGACAATCAGGCGGCAAAGGTACATAATATTTCCCAATCTTGCGCAGAAGCAGAAAAAATCATCGGAATTTGTGGGCATTTGAATTTTATGTACCTTTGCCTTTCCATATTTTGAACGAAATTATGCAGAAAAAAATCCTCCTGATAGATGCCATGGGTCTGATTTTCAGAGCCTATTATGCCATGATCAAAAGTCCGCGGTTTACTACGAAAGGGCTTAACACCTCTGCGATGCTTGGCTTTACTAACTCGTTGTACGAGGTGCTGAAGAGCGAGAAGCCCACGCATGTGGCGGTGGCCTTCGACACGGGTGCACCCACGTTCCGGCATGTGGAGTACGAACACTACAAGGAGAACCGCGATGCGACCCCCGACGATATCGTGCAATCCATCCCCTACATCAAGAAAATTCTCGATGCTTTCCAAATTCGCATGATTGGCATCGATGGTTACGAGGCGGACGATTTGGTGGGCTCGTTAGCGAAACATGCTGAAATTGAGGGTTTTGAAGTGCTGATGCTCACCTCCGACAAAGACTACGGCCAACTCGTTTCCGACCACATCAAGATGTACAAGCCCGGCAAATTCGGACAGCCGGCGGAAATTCTCGGCGTGCAGGAAATCTGCGAGAAATACAAGATAGAACGGCCTGAGCAACTGATCGATATGCTCGGTTTGTGGGGCGATAGTTCCGATAACATTCCCGGTGTGCCGGGCATCGGACAGGTGCGTGCCCAGAAGTTGCTCGCCAACTACGGCAGCATCGAGGAGATGTATGCCCGCAATTTCGACAAGGACAACGACAAGACTCGTGCGCTGATGAACGAGCACAAGGAGCAGGCGTTCCTCTCTAAAGAGCTGGCTACCATCATGATAGACATCCCTATGGAGTACGATTTTGAGCACATGACCTACAACGGTCCCGATCCGCAAAAGCTCAAAGCCGTGTTCGATGAGTTGGAGTTCAAGGCTCTGACGAAGCGTATTTTCACCGATTTGTCGCTGCAAGTGCCGCAACCCCAAGCCGCTCCCGACCTCTTCACCCCGATGGAGGAAATGGCTCCTGCCGCTGCCGACGTTCCCGAACCAGCCAAAGTCTCCTTCGATCTTCCCAAAATCGTGGAAATCTCTTCGTTAGAGGAAATACGTGAAGATACGCGCGATCCGCGGAGATTACTCTATTTCACATGGCTTTTCCAACAAGAACGTATTGCTGGTTTCGCCTTCGCCTTGGATGAGACCACCACCTATTGCCATTGGGTGGAAAACGAACACCGTCATTATCAGCAGTTCATCCAATGGATTTTCGGCGAGCCGCGCACCGTGGTGATGCACGACTGCAAAAACACCTACAAATACCTGAACTCGTTTCGTGTGGAACCGAAATGCACCTTCTGGGATGTTCAAATTGCCCACTATCTGTTGCAACCCGAGCGCAAACATCAGCTCAGCGACCTCTGTCTGAGCTATTTCGACGGTGAACTGACCGAGACGGGCAAACCGTCGCCCGCGCCTGAAAACGAACAGTTGCTGCTGTTGCAAAAGCTCTATCCGATTTTGGATAAAGAGCTGAAGGAGAATAATTTATCGGATCTGTTTTCGCAAATGGAAATGCCGTTAGTGCCGGTGCTGGCCGATATGGAATACACCGGCGTGAAAGTCGATGTGGCCACACTACAGCAGAATTCCGACACGATGAATGCTGAAATTGCCGCCATCGAGCAGCAGATTTACGAATATGCGGGCGAAACCTTCAACATTGGTTCTCCCAAGCAGTTAGGAGAAATTCTCTTTGAAAAGATGGCGTTGGTGAAAAACGCCCGGCTGACTAAGAGCAAGCAGTACCAAACCGGCGAGGAGGTGCTCAAGAAGATGGCTTACAAGCATCCCATTGTGCCGCTGATTTTAGAGTGGCGCAAGCTGTCAAAGCTGAAATCGACCTACATTGACGCCCTGCCGCAGCTCATAAATCCAAAAACAGGACGCATCCATTCCACTTTCACTCAGACCATTACGGCTACAGGTCGACTCAGTTCCTTGAACCCGAACCTGCAGAACATCCCTGTGCGCACCGAGCGCGGGCGCGACATTCGCAAGGCGTTCGTGCCTTCCGACGGTAACGTGCTGATGGCCGCCGACTACTCCCAAATCGAGCTCCGCATTGTGGCGCATGTGTGCCAAGACGAGCGCATGATAGAGACTTTCCGAAACAACGAGGACATTCACGCGACGATGGCTGCGCATATCTACGGTGTTGAAAAAGAGGAGGTTACTGCCGATATGCGTCGCGCCGCTAAAACCGTCAATTTCGGCATCTTGTACGGCATCTCCGCTTTCGGACTTGCCGATCGCTTACAGATTCCGCAATCCGAGGCGAAGCAGCTTATCACAGACTACTTCAAAAGCTTTCCGAAAATATCTGATTATCTGAACGATACGTTGGACTTTGCTCGCGAGCACGGTTATGTGGAAACCTTGATGGGTCGCCGCCGCAACATTCGCGACATCAACGCCAAAAACGGCATCTTACGTGCTGCTGCAGAGCGAAACGCCATTAATGCGCCCATCCAAGGCACTGCCGCCGACCTCATCAAAATCGCGATGATTCGCATCCACGAGGAGATGACGAAGCGGAATATGCGTAGCAAAATGATTCTGCAAGTACACGATGAATTGGTGTTCGACACCTGTCCGGATGAGTTGGAAGCGTTGACGGAACTCGTGCGCGAGCGCATGTCAGGTGCCATGCAACTCTCTGTGCCTTTGGATGTTAATATCAACAGCGGCCAGAACTGGTATGAGGCGCACTAACCTTTTTTGACTTTTCGCTGTTCTGCTAAGGAGTTGCGTTCCCAAAACACGCCGTCCGAGTAACCTTGGATGGCGCTGTCGTGTTCGGCCATTTGCAGCCGTTTCTCTGCCCAAAGACAGTACTGTTCGTTGATTTCCACGCCGCAATAGTGACGATCTAATTTCTTTGCTACCACGCTGGTAGTGCCGCTTCCGAGGAAGGGGTCGAAGATGATGCCTCCAGGTTGCGACGAGGCGAGAATCAGCTTTGCAATGAGCTTTTCGGGCTTCTGTGTTGGGTGGTCGGTGTTTTCGGGCATTGACCAAAAAGGCACGCTGATGTCGTCCCAGAAATTGGAAGGGTGGGTGAGGCGGAAGTTGCCCTCGGCGGTGGATTCCCAGTCTTTGGGTGTGCCGTTTTCTTTGTAGGGGGCGAGCACACGGCGTTTCATCATCACCGCATCGATGTCAAAGTAGTAGTTATCAGGATTTTTCACTGCAAACCAGATATCCTCCATGCTGTTCTTCCAGTTCGCTTTCGCACCGCGCCCCTTTTCGCGTTGCCATGTGATGCGGTTGAGAATGGTCAGCTCTTTTTCGACCGCCCGTTGTAGAGCAGCTGTGCATTTCCAATCGCCGCAGATGTAGAGGGATCCATTGTCTTTCAGCTTCTTGCAGACTTCTGGAAACCAGGAGGAGAGAAATACGTCGTAATCGCTTTCCGATCTCGCACTGAATTTCGTGCCGTGGAAATCTTTGGTCAGATTGTAGGGCGGATCAATGATGATGAGGTCGGCGAATTGGTCGGGTAGGAGACCTAGAATTCGCAACAAATTGCCATGAATAGTCTTGTCTATGATTTCGGGGCGTGATTTAAGGTCTGTTTCCGTAAGCAATCGCGGCTGCAGCAGGTCTGCCTCCTCTTGCGAAAGTGTCAGCGTTCGATTGCGAGGTGCTTTCGTTCGTGCTGCAGTTTGTTTGGCCATAATGGTTCGGAGTTGTTCTTAAAACGTTAATAATCAGCAATATCTATTGTTTGGATAGATGCTGTTCCAGTGAAATCGTGTCCTGGGGATAGGTGAGCTTCTGGTTAGCGGTGTCGCCTGCCACAATGAAAATGGGCACTTCGGGACAGTATTTCAGGAGCACACCGCAGTCGTCGGTGCTGGTGAAATTCGGGTCTTGCAGCGCTTTGCGGTAGGCTTCGCGGATGACGTCAATACGGAACGCCTGTGGGGTTTGGGCGCAGCGCAGACGCTTGCGGGAAGGTATCGCCGTGATGAAGCTGCCGTCGTCCGTCACCTCGAAAACGGTGTCTGTGGCGGGGATGGCCACTGCCACGGCAGGATGGCTTTGCAACGCTGTAACCGTCTCTTCGATAATGCGTTGGCTAATCGCTGGACGAGCTGCATCGTGGAAGATGAGGTTGAGGTCGGAGCAATCCTCGTAGGCTTTGATGGCGGCGAGTGTGGAGAAGTGACGTTCCGCACCGCCAGGCAACAATTTGCGCACTTTCTTCCAATCGTTTCGGTCGATAATCTCCTGCATCTGAGGCAGATAGTCGGCGTTCATCACCACAGCGATCTCATCGATGGCGGCACACTGCTCAAACGCTTCAACGCTGTGCTCGATCACCGTCTTGCCCGCCAATGGCAGAAACTGCTTCGGCAGCGCGGTTCCGAATCGTTGGCCGCTGCCTCCGGCAAGGATGACTGCTATGTTCGTTGTTTTTTTCATTGTTTGTTCCGGCTATCCCCACATTGCGCTTCGCTTATGTGGGGTTAATTGCACTCCGTGCGTTTTGTCCCTACGGGACTGCTCAAGGAATGATATTATATATGTTGTCCCAGTTGTCCTAGTTGTCGTTCTTTATTCCGTAGGCAACGCCTTGAAGCCCTGTCCCATAATTTCAGCGCTGTCGATCACGTTGACGAAAGCGGTCGGGTCAATATCGTGAAGGTGGTTTTTGAGTTTGATCATGTCGGAACGGTCGAGGGAGACGTAGATCATATTACGTTCAGCGCCGCCGTAGAGGCCCTTGCCCACGAAGAGGGTACCGCCGCGGTTAAGGTCTTTGAGGATAAACTGCCGTACGGATTCCACGTTGTTGGTCACGATATAGACGGTCTTGTAGCTCTTCAAACCATCCACAATCAGGTCGATGATCTTGCCTTCGATGTAAATCAGGATGATGGAGTAGATGGGCAGACGAATCTGTTTGAAGGCAATAAGGGTGGTGAGAGTGATGACAGAATCGACAACCATCACGAGGGTGCCGAGGGAGATTTTCGTGTATTTGTGGATAATCATGGAGATGATGTCGCTACCGCCGGATGTAGCTCCCGACTTGAAAATCAGACCGATAGCAATACCGTAGATAATGCCGGCCACGACGGTGTTCAGGAAGTAGTCGGGCATAAAGAAGAGTTCACTGTGCGGAATCTGCACCATGTTGGGCATAGTAGCGGTCTCCATGATGCCTTCGTGAATCACGGGGTTATAACCCCAGAAAGTCTCTAATACCCAAGTGAAAGCGAAAATCAAAATAGTGGAGAGAATGGTCTTGAATCCGAACTTCGGACCGAGAATCCAGGTGCCGATGAGCAGCAACGGGATGTCCATGCAGATGGCGTAGTAACTGATTTTCCACGGCCAGACGGTATTCAGCACGTTGGAAAGACCGTAGGTGCCACCGGGTGCGAGGAGGTAGGGGTTGACAAACATCACGTCGCCGACTGCAAAAAGGAAGCTGCCGGCAATCAACAACAAGTATGCGATAATCTGTTCTTTAACTCTGTTTTTCTGCTCCATTTCTCTCAAATTTTTGCGGCGGCAAAAGTACGAATTTTTTTTGCTATTGGCTGTTGGCTTTTAGCAGTTTTCGTTTTGAAGTAATGGGCTACGCGCAAATACGCGTGATACGTGGAGATAAATCTACTCGTATCGCAAAGCAGAAATAGGATCCATGTTCGCGGCCTTTTTGGCGGGATACCAGCCGAAGAAGATGCCGGTGAGGGCGCAGACGATGAATGAGGCGAAGATGGCCATCTCGCTCACCACAAAGGGCATGTTCATCAATTTGGAAGCTGCGTAGGCGATGATCAACCCCAAAATGATGCCGACGACACCGCCGATCAGACTCAGAATCACACTTTCGCACAGGAATTGCAGCTTGATGTCGCGGTTGTGCGCTCCGATGGCCATGCGCAGGCCAATCTCCTTGGTGCGCTCAGTCACCGTGACGTACATGATATTCATGATGCCGATACCGCCCACAATCAACGAAATGGAGGCGATGGCAGCTAACAGCGTGGTCATCAGGCCCGTGACAGAACTGATGGTGGATACCAACTCCTCCTGTGTGCGGATGTCGAAGTCGTCTTCATCACCCGGTTTGATGCCGTGGTTGCTCCGCAGAATGTAGGTGATTTCCGTGGCGGCCAATTCGGATTCCTCCTCGGAGGTTGCCGAAGCGAAAAGCATGTTGAAATAGGTGATGCCCAAAAACCGCTTTTGAATGGTAGTGTATGGCGCAAAAACAATGTCGTCTTGGTCGTTGCCCATGCCGTTTTGACCTTTTTCAGCCAAAACGCCAATTACTTTCATAGGGATGGAACCGAAGCGAATGGTTTTTCCGATAGGATCTTCACCATTAGTAAAAAGCTCTTTTACCACGGTTTGCCCGATAACGCACACCTTGTTGTAGCGCCTTACATCTTCATCGGTGAACATCACGCCCTCTTTGATTTCGTATTTGCGGATGTCAAGGTAGGAGGCCGACACCCCGCTGATGGAACAGCTGTGGTTGTTGTTGCCGTAAATCAGTTGCGCGTTGCTGCTGACCATAGGCGACACGGCAGCTACATAGCGGGTGTTATTGGTGAGTGATTCCAAATCTTTGTTGTCCAATGATTTAGAGGATGACATGCCCATATCCACACCGCCTCTTTGCTGACGGGCGGGCATGATCATAATCATGTTGGAACCCATGGAGGAGAGCTCCGATTTGACGCTCTGTGTGGAAGCCTGCCCGATGCTGACCATAGCAATGACAGACGCAATACCAATCACGATGCCGAGCATGGTGAGGGCGGTGCGCATCTTATTGCGGAACAGCGAACTGATGGCTATTTTGATAAGATTTCCGATGTTCATAGCTAATCTTCTTTTTGGAGGTTAAGGGCGGCCAGTGCGTCTGCTGCCGACTGTGTGTCGATAGGAGCATCTTCGATGATTTGACCATCGCGGAGCTTGATTTTGCGAGTAGTGAAGGTGGCGATGTCGGGCTCGTGCGTCACAAAAGCGATGGTTTTGCCCTGATTGTGAAGGTCTTGAAACAGACTCATGATTTCGTAGGAGGTACGGGTGTCGAGGTTTCCGGTAGCCTCGTCAGCCAATAGGATGACGGGATCGTTGACCAGTGCGCGGGCGATGGCGACACGCTGCTGCTGACCGCCAGAGAGCTGGTTGGGCATGTGCTCCATACGGTTCTCCAACCCCACAAGTTTCAGGGCGGCAATGGCACGGTCGCGACGCTCCTTGGCCGGCACATCATTGTTGTATAACAAAGGTAGCTCCACATTTTCTATGGCTGTGGTGCGTGCCAGCAGGTTGTAGTTTTGGAACACAAACCCGATTTTGCGGTTACGCAAGGTTGACAACTCGTTCTTACTCAGACTCTTGATAGAGACGCCATCGATGATATAGTCGCCAGCAGAAGGCGTGTCCAGACAGCCCAAGATGTTCAGCAGGGTAGATTTTCCCGAGCCACTGGTGCCCATGATGCTGACAAATTCGCCCTCCGTGATGGAGAAGGAGATGCCGCGCAAAGCATGTACATCCTCGCTGCCCACGCGGAAAATGCGTTCCAGCTTCTCTACTTTTAAGATATCTTTTGCCATAATTACCTCTCTCTTTTCTGCGGAGGACCCATCTTGAACGGGCTGGAACCGCCTTCCTGACCCTTGCCTGGCATTCCTTCCATGGCTTCGCTAACGCTGATCACCACTTCTTCGCCTGCGTTCAACCCTTCAGGAATAAGGGTTTTCACGCCGTTGTTCAGGCCCACGGTCACACTGATTTGTTCGTAGGTGTTTTCTCCTCTCTTCACCCAAATGGTCTTTTTCGTCACATCTTTCAACCCTTGAGTGAGTTCTTCCTGATTTTTATACAGCGATTTGAAGGTATAGCCCTTTTTCTCCAATAGCTTCATTGATTCAGGATCAATCGAAGCGAAAAGTGCGGTCATCGGGATGCAAACACCGCTCTCTTTCTTGGTGGTGATGCTCACGTTGGCGGTCATACCCGGGAATAGCTTGGTTTCGGGGTTCGGTGCACTGATGATGACGGTGTAGGTTACCACGTTGGCGGTCACCGTCGGGTTGATGCGGACCTCCTTGACGGTGCCGGAGAAGACATCATCCGGAAAAGCGTCCACCGTAAAGGTCACGGGTTGTCCGGCCTTCACCTCACCTATGTCAGCCTCATCTACTTTCGCCTCTACCTGCATCTGTGTCAGGTCGTTAGCAATGGTGAACAGCGTGGGGGTGCTGAAAGAGGAGGCCACTGTCTGACCCTCCTCCACGGCCTTGTCCATGATCACACCGTCGATGGGGGAGTAGATGGTGGCGTAGGAGAGGTTGGTCTGCGCGCGCGACAGGTCAGACTGGGCTGTCTTGAGCTGGTTCTTGGCCAGATTCAGCGAGTTGACGGCCGATTCGTAAGACTCCAAAGTGGCCGCTTTGTTGTCGTACAGCGTCTTGATGCGGTCATACTGCTGTTGCGCTAATGTCAGGTTGCTCTGCGCGTTCGACACGCTGGTTTTCGCCTGCGTGAGCTGCTCGTTGAGGTTCGAGCGGTCGAGTTCGGCCAGCAGCTGTCCCTTCTTCACCACGGAGTTGAAGTCCACGTAAATGTGCTCCACGATACCGGAGACCTGCGTACCGACGTCCACTTTATAGACGGGTTGCAGCTCGCCGGTGGCGGTCACCGTCACTTCAATGCTGTCGATGCTGCTGCGCTCGGTCATCACCCGCAGCTCGCCTTTTTTGCCTTTCTTCAGGGTGAAAATCAGGATCAAAGCGATAATTACCACCGCGATTATGCCTAATGTCCACCAGAGTTTTTTTGATTTTTTCATATTGATTATTACTTTGACTTTTGACTTTGACTACCCCACACTACAGCTTCGCCTTGTGTGGGGTTAATTGCACTTCGTGCGTCTTGCCTCTCCGAGGCTACTCAAGGAAAAGGTTTAATATTACTACCCCGCCCTTCGGGCACCCCTTCTTAAAGAAGGGGAATTGGGGTTGCCCGTACCTGTTTCCTATAACGTTACGGGAATTCCCATGTATACATCCAAAATCTTCCGTTTCAGCACGTAAGAGTACTTCGCCTGCATGTAATTGTAGAGTTGGTTGAGGAAGTTGGTTTGCTGTTGGATGAGGTCGACGGCAGTGACGGAGCCGTATTTGAACCGCAAGTTGTAGGTTTTGTAGTTGGCGAGGTAGGCATCGGATTTGGCTTCCGCCGCAACGAAGTCGTTTTGGGCGCTCGCCACGTCTAAGTAGCTTTTCTGAAGATCTTGATTCACTTGATATTCCGTCTCTTTCTGTTCTAATTCGAGCTGCTCCACGCGGTATTCGGCCATCTTTACGTTGTTGCGGACGGCACCGCGCTGGTAAATCGGGATGTTGAGGCTCAGTCCGATGTTTTCGCCCAGACCATGCCACAATTGCGTGCCCCAGCCCGTGTTGGGTGAGGTCAGGTTGGAGCTGTTGTAGCCCGTGCTGATGCCCGCACTTGCTGAAATGGTCGGATAATAGTTGGCTTTCTGGATTTTCACGTCATATTCCGCACTCGCAATGTCGTTTTCGCTCATCTTCAACTCAGGAAGATAGTTGGTGGAACGTTCGATAAGTTCTTGTAATGAAGGCAGTTCCAAACTTTTGAACAATGTTGCGCTGTCGGGAAGAACGATAGAAATCTCCGCAGCGGGATCCATGGAAAGCAAATTCTTGAGCGTCAGATAATTAGTCTGAATATTGTTTTTGGTGTTTTCAATGTTATAGAGGTCCGAAGTGTATTGAGCTTGCAACATCTTGTAGTCGCTCTCCAAAATCTGCCCCACGTCAAGTTGTTGCTTGCCCTGCTCCATCTGCTCCTTGCTGGAGTTCAGCACCTGCTGCTGATAGTTGAGCAATTCCTCGTTCATCATAATGGAGAGAAATGCCTGGATCACAGCGACACGGACGTTGTTTTTGTTGCTTTCCAACTGTAATTGCGACTGTTCGACTTCTAATTTGCTCTGTTTGATTTTGTTAGCGTTGCTCAGACCGTTGAAGAGGGTCATGCCGGCGTTGATGCCATAGTTGCCGCCCCAACCCACTGATTTCTCGTAATTTCCGAAATTGACGTTTTGCGTTGCCGATGCCGACACCGACGGCGCAATGTTCAATTTGGCCTGCTTATAGCTCAGTTCCGAGGTGGAGATGTTGATGCCGGCGGATTGAAGGGAAAAATTGTTGTTTTCTGCGTATTGCAAGCACTCTTCGAGGGTAAAAGACCTCTTTTCATGGTTGTTTTCCTGGGCGAAGAGCAGGACGGTGCCCAACAGAAACAGACATGATAGGATGTGTTTTCTCATAACTTTAAGTAATTCAATGAATAGATGATTCGCTTTTCCGTCAAAGGTTTAAAATGGAATGCAAGATGTTGTGAAACAATTGTTTCATTTTTTCTTTCCGGTCAACAGTTGCTGAATCTCATTCAGTTTCATGAGGGCCTCCACAGGTGTGAGACTGTTGATGTCGAGACCGATGATGATGTCTTTGATGTCGAGCAATAACGGATCGTCTAAGTTGATGAAACTCAGTTGGTAGCCGTCAGTTTGCGATTTCTCGATGCGCACGTCGTCCTTGCCTTTATTGGCGCGAGATTGCTCCAGCTGCTGTAGGATATCCTCGGCGCGACGCAGTACGGCGGTGGGCATTCCGGCCATGCGGGCTACGTGAATACCGAAGCTGTGTTCGCTGCCACCCTTCTCCAACTTTCTCAGGAAATAGACTTTGTTGTCTAACTCCTTGACGGTCACATGGTAATTTTTGATGCGGGGGAATTGCGCGGCCATGTCATTCAACTCGTGGTAGTGAGTGGCAAAGAGCACTTTGGCGCGGTGATAGGGATTTTCGTGCAGGTATTCAGCGATGGACCACGCGATAGAAATGCCGTCGTAAGTACTTGTACCTCTGCCGATTTCGTCTAACAGCACCAAACTGCGGTTGGTGACGTTATTGAGGATGTTGGCGGTTTCGTTCATCTCTACCATGAAGGTGGATTCGCCTGTGGAGATGTTGTCGGAAGCGCCCACGCGGGTGAAAATCTTGTCGACCAGCCCGATAGAGCATTGTTTGGCAGGCACATAGCTGCCCATCTGCGCCATTAGCGTGATGAGGGCGGTCTGTCGCAGCAGAGCCGATTTACCTGACATGTTCGGACCAGTGATGATGATGATCTGCTGCTTTTCGTTGTCCAGATGGATGTCGTTGGCGATGTAAGGCTCTTCGGGCGGAAGTTGTCGTTCAATCACGGGATGTCGTCCTGCTTTGATGCTAATACTTTGACCCTCATTGATTTGCGGTTTGGTATAGTGGTACTGCACAGCGCAATAGGCGAAGGAGTTGAGCACGTCCAGACGGGCGGACAAGCGGGCATTGTTTTGAATAAGTGGAATATAGTCAGCGAGACTGAGCACCAGTTCGTTATAGAGTCGCGCTTCGATTTCCAATATCTTCTCTTGTGCACCTAAAATTCTGGTTTCCAGCGTTTTCAATTCTTCGGTGATATACCGTTCACTGCCGGTGAGGGTCTGCTTGCGGGTCCACTCTGGCGGCACTTTCGACTTGTAGGTGTTGGTCACTTCCAAATAGTAGCCGAAAACGTTGTTAAAACCGATTTTCAGGGAGGAGATGCCGGTACGTTCGGCCTCACGGCGCTGGATGTCAGCCAAAATGCCACGGCTGTTGGTCGCAAGTGCGGTCAGTTCATCCAATTCGGCATTGACGTTGCTGCGGAACACCCCTCCTTTGCTCACCACCACAGGCGGATCTTCGGTGATCTCCCTTTCGATACGGGCGGCAACGTTCACGCAAGGATTGAGTTTCTCTGCAATATTCTGCAGGATAGGCGATTCCGTGCTTTCGCAAAGGCCCTTCAGTTGTTCCACGGCCCGCAAAGAATTCGCTAATTGCAACATCTCGCGCGGATTGATTTTGCCGGTGGCGATTTTGGAAACCATGCGCTCCATGTCGCCCATCGGTTTGAAAACCTCCTCCAACTGATTTGCAAAATTCTGGTTTTCAATTAGATATTCTACCGCAGAGAGTCGTTCTTCAATCAGCAATTTTTCTTTTAGCGGCATCAAAATCCACTTTCGCAACATACGGGAACCCATAGGCGTGCGCGTTTCGTCCAGCACGTCCAACAGTGTGACAGCATTTTCGTTGGGCGAATGAATCAATTCGAGGTTGCGGATGGTGAACTTATCGAGCCACACGTAGAGGTCCTCTTCAATGCGGCTTATCTTTGTGATATGCTGGATTTTATGGTTTTGCGTTTCGTAAAGGTAGTGTAGGGCGGCACCTGCGGCGATGAGTCCGAATTTCAGCTCTTCCACACCAAAACCCTTCATGGAGTTGGTTTGGAAGTGCTTGGTGAGCAGGTCGAAGGTGTAGTCGGACTTAAAAACCCAGTCGTCGAGTTGGGTGAGCAGCATTTTCTCCCCGAAACGTTGCTGGAACGCTTGCGATTTCCCCTTTTGAATCACCAATTCCATCGGTTTGAAGTTCTGAAAGAGCTTGTCGAGGTATTCGTCATTACCCTCCGCCACGTAATATTCGCCGGTGGAGATGTCAAGGAAGGCGATACCGCTGATTTTATCGGTGAGGTGGATGGCGGCAAGGAAGTTGTTCTCGCGCTGTTCGAGCACTTTGTCGTTGATAGATACACCAGGTGTAACCAATTCAATGATACCGCGTTTCACGAGTGTTTTGGTCAGTTTAGGATCTTCCAGTTGCTCACAAATGGCCACACGATAGCCCGCACGCACTAAGCGGGGCAGGTAGGTGTCGAGGGCGTGGTGCGGAAAGCCCGCCAGCTCGGTCTGCGACGCGCCTTTCCCGTGCCGGGTCAGCGTAATTCCCAAAATTTTGGACGATTTAATGGCGTCCTCACCGTAAGTTTCGTAAAAATCCCCCACTCTGAAGAGTAAAATGGCGTCTGGATGCTGCGCCTTGAAGTGGTTGTATTGTTTCATCAAAGGGGTCTCGGAACACTTTTCCATCTCACTATTTTTAATTGCGCAAAAGTACGATTTTTCTTTGGATTTTTTGCTATTTTTGCCATCATGATTGAGAATATGAAAATAGTGGCGCGGGCACACAGCGAGTTCCCGTCGAAATTCGGCATTCCGCGGCAGAGCGGGTTGGTGCCGTCGTTGCGGATGCGCATCGTGTTCGAGCCGGAATACCGCAATGCGGAGGCATTGCGCGGCATCGAGGAATTCTCGCACTTGTGGCTGATTTGGGACTTTTCGGAGGCACATCAGGAGCAGTGGTCACCTACTGTCCGTCCGCCCCGACTTGGTGGTAACCGGCGCATGGGTGTCTTTGCCACGCGCTCGCCCTTTCGTCCCAATCCCATCGGACTCTCCTGCGTGGAGCTCGTCGAGGTGGACCTTAACCCCAAGAATCCCACGCTGTTAGTAGGTGGCGCTGACCTTATGGATGGCACGCCCATTTACGACATCAAGCCCTATTTGCTCACCACCGACTGCCATCCGGAAGCGTCGAAAGGGTTTACTCAAGAGCACGAGAACTACCAACTGGAAGTGGAAGTTTCCGAAATGATAGCCAAGAAAATGCCGGTTGAAAAGCTGGTGAAACTACGCGAAGTGCTCGCCCAAGACCCACGTCCCGCCTACCACCACGACGAATCCCGCGTCTATGGTTTCCCATTCGACGGCTATGAAGTGAAATTCTCGGTTAAAGAAAACCGAGCCATCGTCCAAAACATAAAACGCTTACCTTCTAAACCCCTAAACGTGTAAGCGTGTAAACCTAAAACCGGTTTACCCACTCCGCCACTTCTGTTGCGGAGATGTTGTTCATACACTTAAAATGCTTCCGTTTGCATCTGGAACTGCCGAATTTGGAACAAGGACGGCAGTTGAGCGGGCACACTTCGAAGTTGCGGAAGTTGTAACGCTCGCCGGGCATGTAGGGATAGTAACCGTATTCAGGGATGGTGGAGCCGAAGATGGCCGCAGTGGGCTTATGCAGCGCCGCCGCGATGTGCATCAATCCGGTGTCGCCAGTGATCACACAGTCAGCATGTTGCAAGATGGCTGCCGATTGGTAAAGCGAGTATTTGCCGCAGCCGTTGGTGGCGCGCTCACCGAGTTGCGAAACTACTCGCTCGCCCTCTTCGTACACATCTTTGCCACCCAACAGCATAATGGGCTTGTGCAGAATGCTGCCAATCTCCACTACTTTGGAGACTGGGATGCGCTTGGTGAAATGTTGTGCCGCTAACACGATGGCCACGAAACCATCTTCAAACATCATGGGCAAATCATCCTCGTCAAAACCTTGGTTCTCAGGAATGTAGAATTCCAAACCCTTGTGATCGTTGTGTACATTCAAGACCTTCACCGCTTCGAAATAACGCTCCACGATGTGCGTTTCAGGCATGCCGTTCATCTTGAGGCGGTAGCAAATCCATTTCGAAAGATTGTGCTTGTTGAAGGTGTAAGAGGGCACTCCCAGCTTGCGCACCACCTTACGTGAACGGAGCGTCTTCTGCAGGTCGATGACGACCGAGAATTGCTCTTTTTTCAATTCCTCGATGGTTTGATTCACGTTTTCGGGGTCGTAAGCGTGCACTTTATGGATGTGCGGATTGGTCTCAATGACGGATGCCAAATCCTTTCTTACGAGGTAATGTACTTCAAAATCAGGTAGTTGTTCGTTAACTGCTCTCACGACAGGCGTGGTTAACACAATGTCGCCAATAGAACTTAGGCGGATAATTAAAACTTTCGGTTGCGACGGGGGTTGTAGTTCGTCCATATTGCGTTAAAAATGGTTAAATTTCTTCAGATATTGTTTTGTAATGATTGTCCACAGGTGTGGCGTAAATTTTCAGCAGATTTTCGCGCATCTTCTCCTCGGAAACATCCTCAATGCGGGATTTCATTTGCAGATATTGCTCAAAAGTGGCTTTCTCTTCGAGAGTATAAAACTCGCTGTAGTCTTCGTTTTGATGCAGCAAATCGTGTGCAATATAGTTGTTCGGGAAGAGCGTGTAATTTCTATAAATCTGTTTATCAATGATTTGGCAAACATATTGCAACTGATCATTGTTGGAGAGATCGGTCGGGATCGTGTCCAATTCGTGATCAATGGGGGTGCCGATGGTGAGGGCCATATGGCCTTTCGGACCGAAAATGCCCTGTTTGATGCTCTCGAAGTCTTCGCCCGGTTTTTTGTGATACACGGTATGTTCGCTGATGGCCGACTCTCTGGCTTTCAGCTTGTCACACGGCTCGATTTCGTAGGAGACGGTCACGGGGGTGATCTTCATCTGGCGCAAAAATTCGATGAGGTTATCATGATTGCCGAGTGTAAGCATCTTCACCAGACCGTGTTTGGTGTAGTCGTTGCCGTCTTTGGTGCGACCGTCGCGTTGCGCAATCCACACAGATTCGTTATCCTCTAAGATGGATTTCTGAATGTAAGCGGCCAGTTTTTGGGAATTTTCGAGCTTTTCACGCATGGTACCGCTCCGTTTCACCTTGATCATCTTGTTCAATTTCGCCACTTCGCCCAACAGCGGAGTTGTGAAGAGGTTGTCGCCAACGGCAATGCGGGAGGTTTTGCGGTGTTCAATGAAGAAATAGTATTCCAGCAGTGCTGGATCAAAGGTGATGTCGCGATGGTTGGCGATGAACAGGTAAGCGTTGTCGTCGCTGATATTTTCGATGCCTTTCAGCGTAACGCCATTGGAAGACTGCGCGATGAATGCATCCACGAACCTTTTGTCGAAATCCCGTTGCACCTCTTCAATAGTGTTAAAATTTTCAAAATCCTTGCGGAATTGATCAACGGAATAGTTAGGAATGCACATAGTGATGGCGTCTTGAAAACGTCGGTCATCCATCAAACGATAGTATGCCTCTTTGTATTCAAGGTCCGTGTAGGGGCGTATATCTTCAAAATCCATCGTCATCTTTCAATTCGGCGGCAAAGATACGATTTTTTTGGTAGTTAGCAAAGATGACGTTGGAGTCGCCATGAACACGCTATTGTTCTTTGACGTTTTCTTGTAATGCCTTGTTGATGAGCGTTTTAAGTTCAAGTATCTTGCTCTCAACCACTTTCTGCTTTTCGGGTTGGAACATGGTGGCATACTTGGCTTTGCCCACTTTGTACTTCAATCTGTCTTCTAAACCGATGATATCCAAGCCGATGCGGATAGGTTTGATCAGGGAGATGTTGTAGTCGTAGGTCAAATCTAAGTTGTGACGTCCGGAGATGATGGCTTGATATTTGTCGATGGAGAGCAAAAACGGATAGACATCGATTTCGTTGCGGAAAATGGTGATTTCCGTGGATAGACTGTCGATCTTGTTCTGCGTTTTCTTGTTGAACATCAACTTCTTAGCGATTGTTTTATAGGTTTCGTTGTCCAGCACCACCAAGTCGTGGCCATTGATGGCAGCGGCTCCGCGCAGGGTGGAGTATTTGATGTCGTAGTTGGATTTCAGGTAGGTTTCCGCTGCAAAGTGGAACTCTGCATTGCCGCTGAAGGCCTTCAACATCGGCAAAATGGTGTCCACTTCCGGAATCATGGCGATGAGCTTATCTATTTTGATGTCAAGTAGATGGAAATCGAAGCCGAGGAACAAGTGGTTCATGCGCGGGGTGCGGTACATGGCCGTGAGCTGCATCCGCGCGGCATCGTTGGTGAGACCCATCTCCTCCAACACCAGCACACCGTCTTTCACATAGACGCGACCTGCGATGTTGCGGAATTCTGTCTCCTCGTACAACGCTTTCTTGATGGTGGTGTTCATGTTGACATCCACACCGAACGGCACGATAAAGGGTGAATCCCCTGTCTGTTCCGCAACCTCCTCCGCTTGTTGCACCAAAGAATCCGGTGCACCGAAACCATTTACAAAAGCAATCAATTCATTCAAATTCAAATAGTTGGCGACTAATTCCAAGTCGCCTTTGAGCAGACCTTTATGGCGGAGGTAGGGTTCAATGCCTGTGATGGTGCCCGTCACTGAAGCATTGGATTCTCCGAACTTGATATTTGCTTTTTTTAACACACATTTCTTCGGGTTGAAATCAATATTCAGCTCAGGGAATTCCATGGCGTGCTCTACATCCCGGATCTCAGCTTTGGCATTTTTGGCTTGCAGTTTCACCACCGGTGACCATTGCAACAGCGGATTTTCCTCATGCTCTTTGTAGTCGATTTCAGCTTGCAAGTCAATATTTTCTGTGAAAAAGGCGTAGAGGTCTTTCTCTTTGGTGGTTGCGGGGCGACCAGAGCTGCCCACATTGAGTTTGACAACATTTCCAGCGTAATCCAACCGCATTTGATTCATGTTTTTCATCACAAATTTGCCCTTAGGCTGATGGAATTGCGCAGAAACCGTGTCCGCCCACATGTTGAGCTGATTCAGCTTGTAAGTTGTGGCGAATTTAAACTCTACCGTGCTGTCTAACAGATTGTTCGTGTAAGCATCAAACTGAATGTTAGTGCCGGCAATCTCCTTCCGCGCGAGCGAACGTCTGTTTTTGATCAATAGTTCACTCGTTTTCACCTTTGCATTGAGCCATTCGTCGATTTTGTAGGGTTTTTCAGTCACGGGGAATGTCAAATCCACCTGCATATCAGGCGAATATACGGACATCGTATCATCGTACAGCAGTTCCAAGTCCTTAAACTGTCCGTTGATGACCGCTTTGGAGATATTGTCAACAGAGAATGCCGTTTTAGGATCGTATGCAAGTTGCGTTTTCACTTTGACATCCGCTTTGCCATCGTATTGTGTGAAGATTTCCGGCAGAAAATCTTTGAAGTCTTTGATGTGCAGGTTTCCGTTGGCCACAATATCACATAACATCTTGCCAAACAGGTTTTTAATCGTACCAGAGGCCGACAGTTGGTTACGTTTTCGCGTGGTGGCGGAGAGCGATTTGACGGTCAGATCGCTCTGATTGTTGAGGTCCAAATCGAGGTCGAAGCGACCGTTCACCTTTTCAAAATCGAGCGGCAGGCCTTTCATTGCAAAAGATCCGTTTTTCCATGCAATATCGGACGTGATGAGCGGCAAATGGTTGGGGTAATAGGTGCCCTTCACCGTTCCCTGTATCTGCATTTTGCCTGCTATCTCTATGTCGTCCAAAGCGTTACCGATTACCGCTTCAGGAATAATGGGGAGGATATCCTGGATGCTCCATTCGTCGGTTTCGTATTGCAGATCGGTGTACAATCCGTGGCGGGTGGTGTCTTGTTTTATCAAACCATTCACCAAAAGGGAGTGTCCGTCCACCTTGAGGACAGTCTCTTTCAGATCGTACCGTTGTGCATCGAAGTCTGCGCACAACTTCGAAAAGAAAGACGCATCTAACTTGTTGATGTATAAGGCAGTATCAACAAGAAGCCGAGCGTTTTGCAATTGCATGTCCACCTCACCGTCAACCAGGTTAAAATTTGTGAAAGAGCCATCGTAAGAGGCTTCCAAATTCTCTCCAGTGAGGTTGATTTTCGTGCTGTCGGCCATGACGAAAAGGAGCGATTTGGCATTGGCCTCCAACTTTCCATCTATATTCTGTTCTGCAAAGGCCCCTTTCACTGTCAAATCCACCTGTCGCAAATCCGCTTTGAGTTTCGACTGCTTGTTCAGGAAGCGAACATCTACATCCTTGGTTTTAACCTTTTGTAAATCAATGGTATAATTAACCGAGGAGGTGTCGTTAGGATCGGAGACGAAAACATTGTAGTTGCCATTGCCTTGCTCATCGATGTACAAATTCACCAAACCATTATTCAGTGAAAAATCGTTAATTTCCACATGTTGGTTCTTGATGAGTTCACGTATATTGAGCGCCGCCACACACTCTTTCATATATAGTAATGTGTCGGACACGGCTGCCGTTTGAGGATTTTTCAGCACTACATTTTCCAAATCCAGTCCGATTTTGGGAAACGTTTTGAAGAAAGTGAGTCCAACCTTGTCGATATGAAAATCGCAAGTGATGAAACGATCGGCTTGGTTGTTGACAATTTTCGCCAGTTTGGAAGGTGAAAAAATGCTAAAAAGCAGGACAGATACAGCTATGGCTATCACCAGAATCAGCGATGCCAAGGATATCAAACCTATTTTCAGGCCCTTTTTCATTATTCCTTAGTGAAGGTGTAGGATTTTCCGTAATCGTCGTGGTAGGCGAGAGTTGTGGCGTTCAGCTTTGTAACAGTATAGGTTTTCGGCACGTTACCGCCCATTTCCATCAGGTGGATTTGCGTCAGGGTGGAGCCTTCCAACTTCCAGGAGAAAACTTGCGCCTCTGCTTCGGTCACGTCGTCGGCTGTGTCCCATGTGTAGCCAGTTCCGTTAGCATTGTAATGTTCGTGCAAAGTACCTGACACCCAGGAGCCCGGTAACAGCGTCTTGTCGAAACTCTCATCGTGATTGAAGAAATCGCAGCCGCCCAAAAGAACAGCCAGACAGCAGAATAGTATAGCAATGCCTCTGCTTTTCCGCGCTTTGTCCAAAAAAACGGCTACCTTTTTCATCTTTTCATTATTGCACTTATTATTTCCCAGAATCCACTTTGTATTTCTTGAAAATCTTCTTATTATGCATAATTTCGACAGCCTGTTGGAAGGTGTCATCACTTTCCAAGAAAACACGGTAGGCGTCACCGTAGCCATAAAGTCCGCGGGCGATTTCGAAGCGCAGGTACTCTTTGATGAAGTCTGCTGCATGTTCTTCGTTGCGCAGATGTTGCATTTCGGCGTAAGTTCTGGTGAGATAGTTGGTAAACATCGTGTCAAAGGTCTGCTGGTCAAACTCTTCTGCGCTCTTATACAGCGAATCCAGTTTTGCTTTGTTCTCTTTCAAGAAGGAGTTGGCATAATCGCTAAAGACGAATGAAGCCTTGTCACTCACGCCCTCTTCCTTGGCAAATTCCATGAATTGTTTGTAAAAATCGTCAGAAATCTGATAGTTTTTCTGAAAATCTTCAAATTTCGGATACTGTTTTTGCAATTCGTCGCGATGATTTTCCAAATAATCCATCACAAAATTGCCGAAAACGCCTTTTCGCACAATCTCGTTGAAGAGGGTGGAGTATTTGGTGGTGTCGAGCGGGATGAAGATGTCGGGCATGATACCGCCACCGCCATAAACCACACGGCCGTTGGGCGTTTTAAATTTCAGAGAATCAGGGAATTTGATATTTTCTGCAGTATAGTATTCTCCATTGTTGGCGCGGGTTTGCAGATCTTTGAAGTAAGCATCCAAACCATCGTCGTAGGGTTTCTGAATGCAGCGGCCTGTAGGAGTGTAGTAGTGGGAGATGGTGAGGCGCACTTCCGACTGATCAATAAGGCGCAAAGGTTTCTGAACCAATCCTTTACCGAAGGTTCTGCGTCCGATGATAAGTCCGCGGTCCCAGTCTTGGATACACCCGGAGGTGATCTCGGAGGCGGAAGCTGAGTTTTCGTCCACCAGCACAATCAGCTTGCCTTTCTCGAAGAGTCCTTCCTCAGAGGAGAAGTATTTTTCACCGGTTTTGCGGAAATTGTCGGTGTAGACAATCATGCGTTTGCCGGAGATGAACTGGTCGCAAATCTCGAAAGCGACGTTGAGGTAGCCACCGCCGTTGCCGCGCAGGTCGAGAATCAGGTTCTCCATCCCTTGCTCTTGCAGAGTGCGGATGGCCTTTTTCAGTTCGGTAGTGGAGGTAGCAGCGAAACGTTCAAGCTTGATGTAACCGGTAGTTGAGTCGGCCATGAAGCTGACATTGATGCTGTACATCGGAATGGCGCCGCGAGTAATCACAAAATCAAGGAGTTCTGTCTTGCGACCGCGTCGCACAGAGACTTTCACTTTCGAACCTTTTTTGCCACGCAGGTGTTTGCGAACCCAATCGTTGGAGATGTTCTTTCCAACAGCCAAGGTGTCGTCCACCATGACGATTTTGTCGCCGGCCATCAGTCCGACCTTTTCGGCAGGTCCGTCAATAATCACCTCCATCACATTAATGGTATCCTTGATGAGTTGGAAAGTCACGCCGATACCGTCGAAGGAACCTTGCAGCGGTTCGGTCATGGCTTGCACGTCTTTGGCGGGGATGTAAGCGGTGTGCGGATCCAACTCCTTGAGCATCTCGTCGATGGCCTTGTCTACCAGGGGATCAAAGTCCACCGAATCCACATACATGGCATTGATGGCGTTGAGCAGCTGGTCCATCTTGGTTTTGTCTTGCTGGTAGTTTTTGTTAGGGGTTTGCGCAGTGACAGAAAACGCTGCGAAAAGTAAACCACAAATGGCGATTAAGATTCTATTATTCATCAGGTTATAAGTTTTATTCACTCTTTTTTCCATAAAGGCGGCAAAGATACTATTTTTTGGATTTTCTGACCATCCGATTTTGATAGACGCAGGTAGAGCGCAAAAGTTCAGTACGGGTGTTATTTTTTCTCCACAGAAAACCCGAATTTGCCGAGTTTATCGCCCAAGGCGTAGTAGTGTCCGTGAGAGTAGACAACGAGATCGGCGCGTTGCAAGTCGATGGCGTCGGTTTTCGGGTTGAAGAGTTTGCCATTCACATGTACCGCTACTATTTCTGCCATAAAAAGGTCGTGGCTGCCCAGCGGAATCACCTGTGTGACTTTGCATTCGAGGTTGACGGGCGACTCCTCAATCATAGGCGCTTTCACTTGCGTGGCGCGCACCGGAGTCAACCCTGTTTCCACAAATTTGTTGTATTTCTTGCCCGAGCGCACTCCGCACCAGTCGGCAACAGAAGCTAATTTTCTGTTAACCAGATTGATGACGAATTCCCCTTCGCGCTTGATAATCTCATACGAATGCCGTTGCGGACGTATGGAAATAGAACACATGGGCGGGTCGGAATTCACCGTACCCGTCCATGCAATCGTTATAATATTGTATTCGTCGAGGGTGCTGCCGCAGGTGACCATGACCACCGGGGCGGGGTTGAGCATGTTGCCCCCGCGGAGCGTCCGTTTCTCAGTTTTCGCCATTATCTGCCGAGACCTACTGCCGAGACATTGGGGACAATGAACAACGGCATCTTGGATGTACAGAGAATTTCAGTCATGTTGGAGCTGGACTTGAAGTCGGTCTCGCTCTCCTCGCGCATAATCACAATCAGGTTAGAATCCATCTCATGGGCGTGGTTCAGCAGCGTTTGGACATAGTCTTTTTGCACGGTCAGCGGAACCATTTCGTGGCGCACGTTGGCATCCTCGCACATGTCGGAGGCGTGACGCATCTGAACGTTGATAATGTGGCGAGTGTCAGCGTTATTGGGATAGTAAACACCTGCGATGGTGACTTTGGCGGCGAAGTTTTTAGCCAGGTAAGTGGCGTAGCGCATCTTCTGCAAAGTCTCGAAGCTCAAGTCGATAGGAGCGTAGATGTTATGCAGGTCGCGTTTGATTTCGATGTTCTCGCGCATGATCAGGACCGGCACTTTGGCATCCTTGATCAGACGGTAGGCGTTGTTGCCGATGTAGCCTTCCTCGAAACCAGAGGTACCGTGTGTACCCATCACGATAATGGGATTGGGGAAATTTGAAGCATATTTGTTAAGCTCAATATGCACTTTGCCTTCCAAAATAACCGTATTAACCTCCGTATTAGGAGATTCCATTTTGCATAAATCTTTCCATTCATCAAGGTTCTTTTGGAGTTTGTGAATGTATTCGTCGTCTCCGTTTTCAGCGTTTTTGGTGACACCGGGGGTTTTTACCCAAATCAGATGCAAGTCAGCACCTGTTTTCAGCGCGATGGACACAGCATGGCGCATGGCATTCTTAGAACTATTGGAAAAGTCAACGCCTACGATGATATTCTTGTTATTCATAACATATTATTTTTGATGATTACTAATTTACTTGGATTCGCTGGAATAGTTGGGAGCCTCGCTGGTGATGGTGATGTCGTGCGGATGGCTTTCAAGGACACCGGCGTTGGTGATGCGGCAGAAGCGTGCATCATGCAGTTTGTCGATGGTTTTGGCTCCGCAGTAACCCATACCGGAGCGCAGACCACCAGCCATTTGGTAGATTACCTCGTAGAGGTCGCCCTTGTAAGGCACGCGTCCGACAATGCCTTCAGGAACCAGCTTTTTGGCATCGTCCACATCGTTCTGCATGTAGCGGTCTTTGGAACCTTGCTGCATAGCCTCAAGGGAGCCCATTCCTCTGTAGGTCTTGAACTTACGACCGTTAAAGAGGATGGTCGTGCCAGGAGATTCCTCCACACCGGCAAGCAGACCACCGAGCATTACGGAGCTACCACCAGCGGCGAGCGCCTTCACGATGTCGCCGGAATAGCGGATACCGCCGTCGGCGATGAGCGGGATGTCGTAACCTTGTAACGCCTTGAAAACGTCGTAGATAGCGCTGAGTTGCGGTACGCCCACACCAGCCACCACGCGGGTAGTGCAGATGGAGCCGGGTCCGATACCCACCTTCACGGCGTCAGCACCGTTGTCGGCAAGCAGTTTGGCAGCTTCGCCCGTGGCGATGTTGCCGACCACAACGTCCACATTGTCAAACTCTTTCTTGATGTTATTCAAAGTGTTGATGACATTTTTGGAGTGACCGTGGGCGCAGTCGAGCACGAGAGCATCCACACCGGCTTCCACCAATGCTTCAGCACGTTGTACGGCATCGTTGGTGATGCCAATGCCGGCGGCTACGCGCAGACGACCACGTTCGTCTTTGCAGGCAAACGGTTTGTCCTTGGCCTTGGTGATATCTTTGTAAGTGATTAATCCTATGAGTGTTCCGTCTTCAGCCACCACCGGAAGCTTTTCGATCTTATGCTGTTGCAGAATGTCGGCAGCTTGGTAGAGGTCGGTATTGCGGGAGGTAGTGATAAGCCCCTCTTTGGTCATTATGTCACAAATGTTGCGGTTGAAGTTCTTCTCGAAACGGAGGTCGCGGTTCGTGACGATACCTACGAGCACGTTCTTCTCGTCCACCACCGGAATGCCTCCGATGTGATAGTCAGCCATGATACGGAGCGCATCGCCTACCGACTTGTCCGGCGTGATGGTCACAGGTGCGTTTATCATGCCGTTTTCAGCACGTTTGACAGAAGCCACTTGCTTGGCCTGCTCAGCGATGGTCATGTTTTTGTGAATTACGCCAATGCCGCCTTCCCGCGCGATGGAGATGGCCATTTTGGATTCGGTAACGGTGTCCATGGCAGCCGATACGAACGGCAAGTTCAGACGGATGTTGCGCGTGAACCGCGTTCTTAAATCAATATCTTTGGGAAGCACCTCCGAATATGCCGGAATCAAAAGCACATCGTCAAACGTCAACCCTTCTAATGCAATTCTTTCTGTGATAAAGGACATAATGACTATATTTTATTTTCGCGCAAAAATAGAAAAAATATGAATATAACAGCCTTTCGACTCAAAAATATATTTTTTTGTGGAACAGCAGACCGTGCAACCGAAAATAATAGTACTTTTGCCACCGTGAAAAAAATTATCCTCATATTGGGAATATTGTGCTGTCTGACAGTAGTCTATGCGCAGCAGAAAAAGTACTCGGCGCGGGTGTTTGACGGCATTACCTACCAGCCGCTTGCCGGCGCGAGCGTCTACAATGTGAGCACCCAAAAGTTTGCATTCACTGACAAAAATGGTCGTTTTGAGATCAATCTTTCTCTTAACGACACCCTCATTATCTCCAAATCCATCTACCGTCAGCTGGTCACCGTCATCGATCAAAAACTGTTCTACGGCTACGAGGATTTCTTCCTTTATTACAAGGCCACGATGCTGAAAGAGGTCACGATCATCGGCATCAATCCCTCTTACGAAGGCTTCAAAAAGGATATCGTGACACTGCAATTGCCTGAATATTACAAACGTATGGAGGAGACGCAATTGTCGGAGTGGCAGAAAGCCAACGCCACCTACAAGGATGGCGGTAACATTCTCTCGCTTGGCGGTAGCGTCACGATGTCTCCCATCTCCTATTTGTACGACAAATACAGCCACAAGGGGAAGATGAACCGACTTTACAACGAGATGCTCTCCTATGAAGATGAGGTGGAGCGCATCCAAATGAAATATAATCGCGAATTGGTTTCGGAACTGACTGGTTTACAGGGTGATGAGCTCTTGAATTTCATGATGTACTGTCATTTCAACTACTATGATTTGGTACGTTGGAGCGACGAACAGATTCGCGAAAAAATACGGTCTAACTTCTTTAATTACCAATACGATAAGATTGTCGATGAGCAATAGCAAAGACTTTTGGAGAAAGAACCTCTCGTGGATGCACATTGCCGCTATGGCAGTGGGTTTGTTGCTTTCACTGCTCTATTGGTACAAAGCCGGACAGTTTTCGGACAATATTCTCAAAAAAAGCCCGATTTTGATGGCTATTTGGGGATTGTTGATTGGTTATATTTTGATTGATTTGGTGAAATCGAGCAAAGACCGACAAGATAAAAACGAATAATCTCTGTAGAGACGCGATTAATCGCGTCTCTACAACGAAACGAAAAATTATTTCAAACTAAAATTATAAAATATGGAAGAAAAATTACAAACATTGAGAGACAACCCGGCCATGAGATGGACCGCGTTGTTGCTGTTGGCGTTGGCCATGTTCTGTTCCTACATTTTCATGGACATCCTTTCGCCTATCAAAGACCTTATGCAATCGACAAGAGGTTGGGATTCAACGGCTTTCGGTACGATGCAGGGTGCAGAGACGTTCCTGAACGTCTTCGTGTTCTTCCTCATCTTTGCGGGTATCATCCTCGACAAGATGGGTGTGCGTTTCACCGCTGTGCTTTCCGGTGCGGTGATGCTCATCGGTGGTTTGATTAAGTACTATGCGGTCACTGAGGCCTTTATGGGCAGCGGTGTGGAAGCTTGGTTCAACAATCACCTCAACTACATCCCGGGTTTCCAGGAACTTGGCGTGGCTCCTTTCTATGAAGGAATGCCTGCATCCGCTAAGTTGGCAGCTGTCGGTTTCATGATTTTCGGTTGTGGTGTGGAGATGGCCGGTATCACGGTTTCCCGCGGTATCGTGAAATGGTTCAAAGGTCGTGAGACTGCTTTGGCCATGGGTTCAGAGATGGCCCTCGCTCGTTTGGGTGTAGCTACCTGCATGATTTTCTCACCCTTCTTCGCTAAGTTGGGAGGCAACATCGACGTTTCCCGTTCTGTGGCTTTCGGTGTGGTGCTGCTCTGTATCGCTTTGATGATGTTCATCGTTTACTTCTTCATGGACAAGAAGTTAGACGCTCAAACGGGTGAGGCTGAAGAGAAAGACGATCCGTTCAAAGTCTCTGATATTGGTAAGATTCTCTCTTCCGGTGGTTTCTGGTTGGTGGCTCTGCTTTGCGTGCTTTACTACAGCGCCATTTTCCCGTTCCAGAAATATGCCGTGAACATGCTGCAATGTAACCTTACGCTCACCGAAGCGGATATCAATACATTCTGGGGCGGCAGTTCCGTGACCATTATCCAATACCTCATCATGTTGGTGGTGGCAGTTTGCTCTTTCACCAGCAACTTCTCCAAGAACAAAACCGCGAAAGTCGGTCTGATGGCAGCAGCCGTTGTGGCTTTGGTGGTTTATTGCTGGATGGGTTACATGCGTGGTACGGCTGAGACCATCTTCGCCGTCTTCCCGTTGTTGGCTGTGGCTATCACCCCGATTTTGGGTAACTATGTTGACCATAAGGGTAAAGCTGCTTCCATGTTGATGATTGGTTCTTTGTTGCTGATTATCTGTCACTTGACCTTCGCTTTCATCCTGCCGCTGTTCAAGGGCAGTGCCGCTGGCGGTGTCATCGTGGCTTACCTCACCATCTTGGTGTTGGGTGCTTCCTTCTCTTTGGTGCCCGCTGCTTTGTGGCCGAGCGTTCCGAAATTGGTGGACGAAAAGATCATCGGTTCTGCATACGCCCTCATCTTCTGGATTCAGAACATCGGTTTGTGGCTCTTCCCGCTGCTCATCGGTAAGGTTCTTGATAAGACCAACACCGATATTATCGATCAGATGAACCAAGGTTTAATCGATGCTGAAACAGCTGCTGTCTCCTACGACTATACTTGGCCGTTAGTGATGTTGGCATGCCTCGGCGTCGCCGCTCTCATCTTAGGTATCATCCTGAAGGCTGTTGATAAGAAACAACATCTTGGTTTGGAAGAACCGAACATTAAATAATTTCCGTAATCCCATTGTAGGGCTGTCGCAATGCGGCAGCCCTACATCGACATAGAGCCGTCACGTTGTGATGGCTCTTTTTCATTTTTAAATTTTTAGCAAATAATAAAATTGTATTTTTGTAGGCTCTAAAAAAGGATTAAACTTTCATTCAATATGTCGAAGGATTATTCATCATTTGGACCAGCATATCGGAACTTCGAGGTGAAGGAGGGAGTATATGTTCCTGAACCTGAAGTGAAATTTCCTGGCGACAATCCGTTCACCAGGATGACCCCCATACGTGGGAAGTCCAAAGACATACAGTTTGACGAAACCTACCCCTATTTAGACAAGTCGCTGAAATTCAAGATATGGCATAGCCTCATCTACCTTGCCACGTGGATTGTCGCTTTCCCCGTAAACTGGATTCGGTATGGGATTAAGATTGAAGGTCGTGAGAAAATCCGTCAAAACCGCAAGCTCTTTGCCAACGGGGTGATGACGGTCTGCAATCACGTCCACCGATGGGATATGATATGCGTGCTGCAGGCGATGCGCTACCGCAAGGCTTGGATTCCGATGTATGCCCAAGCGTTCAACGGCAAAGACGGATTTTTGATGAAACACATTGGCGGCATTGCCATTCCGGAAAACTTCAGAGGACTTCGGAAGTTTGACGAGGCGATTGAAGAGATCGTTTCCAACAAGCAATGGATACATATCTTCCCGGAGAGTTGCAGTTGGTACCATTATGCGCCGCTAAGACCTTTCAAAACAGGCGCTTTCAATATGGCCTGCAAATATTCTCTTCCCGTACTCCCCTTGATGATATCGTTCCGCCCTCGCACCGGTTGGCGCAAGCTTTTCAGCAAAGGCGATCCGCTGATTACGATTCGCGTGGGCGATCCGATAGTGCCCGATAGCAACGCGCCCCGAAAAGAAGAGGCGGCCCGGATGCGCGATTTGGCACACCAGATGATGCTCGACATGGCGGGCATCGTTTCTAACCCCTGGCCATCCAATTTTAATTAGGAATTATGAATTCTATTATTGATCCTGTACCGGTTGAACTGCTGAAAGCAGAACTGACCAAATCCAAGAAGCTGGAAGACACGAACAAAGGGCACAACGAGCTCTATATTGTGACCTGGCAAGACTCTCCCAATGTGGTGACAGAGGTTGGGAGGCTGCGAGAGCTGACCTTTCGAGAGGCGGGCGGCTCCACAGGCAATGCGATAGATTTGGATGAATATGACAAGATGGAAAAGCCTTATAAACAGCTGATTGTCTGGGATCCCGACAACGAGGCGATTATCGGCGGCTATCGGTTCTTCTTTGGCTCGGACGCCATGTTTGACGAGAAGGGTCAGCCCATCATGGCCAGTTCCCATCAGTTCCGCTTTTCCCAGAAGTTCATCGACGAGTACCTGCCGCACGTGTTGGAGCTCGGGCGCAATTTTGTGGCTCCAGAGTATCAAAGTTCCAAAAATGGCGCCAAGTCGATGTATGCTTTCGATAACTTATGGGATGGTTTGGTGGCCATTATCATGATGAATCCGAATCTGCTGTATTATTTTGGCAAGATTACCATCTATCCGTCTTACGACCATATCACCCGGGATTTGATCTATCATTTCTTCAGGAAGCATTATGGCGACCAGGATGAGCTTGTCCGCCCGTGGGACGACCAGGCCATCATGCCTGATTCCGACCCCGAATTGATGGATTTGGTGCTGAACAAGGAAGATTTGTTGGAAGATTACAAATTGCTGAAGGCGGCGGCCAGGATGCGGGGCGTAAACGTTCCCCCGAATGTAACGGCGTATATCTCCATCACGTCCCAAATGTTGATGTTCGGTACGGCGGTGAACCATTTGATGCACAACATCGAAGACTCCTGTGTGTTGATCCCGTTCGACTCCATCTATCACGAAAAGAAGAGTCGCCACATCGGGGCCTACATCCGGTTCACCAACAAAAGACGGCGCAAGAAAGAGGATTTAGATGTATCAGAAACAGAAGATCAACTGATAGAGGATTGGTTGATTAAGCGTCATCGCAAGGTGCGTCGAATGCTGAAAAAGGTTGGGAGGCAGGTGTAATAAGGTAAAACAAAAACGGCCCCGCATCCACGGAGCCGTTCCAGTTTTCAGCCAGCCCCATCATCCCAAGGGACCGACTGCTCATTAATATAAAAGGGGTTATTTCTTCATAATTTTCTGGACGCCGTTGCCGACCTTCAGCAAGTACATGCCGGCGGGATATTGCTGCATGTCGAGCATGAAGTGCGTGTCGTTGGGTTGCATCATCTCCAACAACTGGCCGTTCATGTTGTAGAGCTCCACCTTTTGAATCTCGTCGAGGTTGACGTAGATGCGGTCGTTGCAAGGATTCGGATATACAGTGATGCGCGTAACATCGCGGTCTTCAATGCCCACAGGACGTTGATTGATGACGCCCACACCCGTCAGGTCGTAACCGGAAGAGTAGAAGTTCGTGGGCCAAGGATCGTTGACGATGTGTCCGTAAGCGTCATAAGTGGCGTATTGCGGGTCAATCGTGCCGATGGCATCGATGATGCGCACATAGACGATGCTGTCGATGTTGAGGTTTTCGCTGCCGGCCAGCTCTTCGAGATCAAACGGGGTGCCGTAACCGATACGGAACTTACCAGCCAAATTGTTGATGAAGGTGGGATCCACACCGCCCACTGCACCGCTCACCTGCTCGTCGGTCGGGGTGAGAGAGGTGGCAGGGAAGCGCACAAAGTGCTCACCGTCGGAGCTCACCTCTACGAAGGCCAGTTCCAAGAAGCTGTCGTTGAAGGAGTTCTCGAACACGGCGAAGTCAGGACCCTCACCGTTGCGGATAGGACGCTCGAAGGTCACAAGAGCAGAGCCGCCGTCACCAAGGCTGACGGCATCCATCGTGTTGTCCATGGTAGCCGGTCCAATCGCGTTGGTGTCGCCACCGAAGGAGGCAAACGGACCGTCAGGATTGGTAATCATTTGCGGTCCACGGGTAAGCACCACGCCCGTAGCCCAAGCCACGAATTGGTTGTCGTTGGCAGCAATAGCGTTACAACCGGCAGTGCCCACCGCACCGCAGAAAGGACCTTCACCGGGACCAGGAGGCGTGACACCACCGCCCGTGGTGTCGGGAACCGTTACAGGGTAGATGGTCATCGGATAGACGTAAGTGTACCACCAATAGTCGTAGGTGGCATCGTAGGTGCTGTCCACAATGATACCGGCTGCAGGCTCAGCCCATTTCTCTAAATCACCATTGGCAAGCGTTTGTCCGAGACCCATGTCCATCACACCGTTGTTCTTGCTTTCCCAATAGCTGAAAGCAGCCTTGCGAAGTGTGTCTCCATCTGCAATAACAAAAAGGATGTCATCCAATCCCCAACTGCCTAATTCAATGCTGAAACGCGGGTCAGCAGCGGCGATATGGTTCATCATGTCGGTCACAGTGGCGGTACCGTTCCAGCGGTAGCCCCATGCGAGAGCGGTGTCAGCCCAGTTGACCGCCATGACGGCCTCGTTAGAACCTTCACCCACCCAGAAGAGGATGTCGTTGAAGTCGATAGTAGCCTCCTCGGGAATTGCGTTCGGATCAGTGGCAGCGATGATCGGTGTGGAGGCCGTGAAGGTGCAATCACCATATTCGGTCATCTCGAAATAGCCGTTGTTGACCAATGCATCAGAAAGGCCGGAACAATAGTTTCCGTTTATGGTGTACATCAACCAACCAGGAGACTCCAAGTACTCATCGTACGTGCCGTCCAGGTAAGAGTAGGTGTTCACCATCGTTCCGCTGAGCGTGACGGTGAAACGACTGTCAGCAGCATCAATGGCTGTCAACAAATCGCCTACCGTAGCTGTGCCGTCCCAACGGAAACCGTATGCGACACCCATGGTCTGGTCTTGACACCATTCGAAAACAGCTACAATGCTGTTACTGCCGTTGCCCACCCAAAATTGAATGTTGCTGGCGGGGAAGTCGTTAACGGAACGCACTGCGCTCACTTGAAAATCATGCCCGTTCTGGTGAATGGTCACCGTTTCTTGGGCAAATGTCAGGTTAATCATGCAGATTAAACCGAAAAAGAGTAATAGTTTCTTCATATTGTTTATAATTGAATTGTTTGTTTCTGTCAAGCTAACTACCGAAATAACATCGCTGAAGGGTTCAGTCCAGCTTCGAAAGAGAACTTCTTCTTTCCGTTCTTGTCGAAGCAATAGACATCACCGTTGGTGGTGAACGTGCCGGCATCGGTAATGTAGACGTCGCCGTTCAACGGGTTCACCTTGATGCCGTAAGGCGTCTGCAACGGGGTGCCGTCGCTGATAAACTGGTCTTTCACCACTTCGTCCGTCTCCAAATCCAAAACTTTGATCCAAGCGGAGGTCATGGTGCTGTAATCGTAGGTGTAAACGTAAGCGAGATTTTGGTAAATATCGAAATTCAACACTTCGAGATTGTAGTTTTTGACCATCTCATCAGACTGAGCATCAATCTTTTGGAAAGAATAGGAAACGTTACTGTAGTTGCCGTTGGAGACCACATAGACGTAACGGTTTTGCCAGCTTTTGATGCGCGTGGGGTTGATCTCCACGGTGATGTCTTTGATGACGGTGAAGCTGGAGGGATCAATCACAGAGACGGTGTTGCCATAATTCGGGGCGTTAAGTCCGCCGGAGTTGGAGACGTAAATCTTGCCGTTGCAGACGCAGATGCCATCGGGGTTAGGACCCGTGTGTACGGTGGCGTCCACTTCCAGCGTGGCTGTGTCGATGCGCACCACATCGCCATCGAAGCAGGAGACGTACGCTTTGTCGTCCAAGAAGGCGAGGCAACGCGGCTGTTTTCCGCTCAAATTGATGGTTTTCAGGGATGAGGCGGTGGCAGGATCCACCACTTCCACAATGTTGGAGTTGTTGACCACAATGTAAAGCTTCGCACCGTATTGCTGTAAATCGTTGCCCACATCGCCCAATCCGCGGTGGTTGACATCCAAGAAAATATCCTCCGTGAATTCGCCGGTTTCAAAATTGTAGTACGACAGGGTGCTGTTGTTCATCAGGAAAAGGCCCTCGTTCAGGATATACATCCCTTTGGCAGAAACATCTGGAATGGGTTCCGGTTCTGGCTCGGGTTCCGGTTGATGACAAGAAACGGCCAACAAAGGCAGTAAAAGTGCCCACAAGACACTGATTTTCAAAAAATTCCATAAACGCATAATCCTCGGCATTTAGGGTTCGACAAAATGCTTCGGTGAATATTGGAACGAAGAGTGCGAAAAGGGTCTCTTTTGCGTACGCCTACCTCCCGAAGCGATAACAACGCGCCGTGGCAGGTCTTCTGACTCGTTTCCGAAACCGCGCCTTCCCGTCTTCCGACAGTGGCAATGTGCGGTTTCCGTGCTTGAAACTTACAGCAGCGGGTACTGTACAGGACTCACACCTGTTTCCCTCTCAGGATTTTACAAAAATCCTTCACCACTTTGCGGCGGCAAAAATACACTTTTTTTGATAATAAAATCTTGGTTTGTTCGTTGTTCCTGTCCGCATTCATCCAACGGAAGAATAAAGGTTCAAATCTCAACTAAAAATCTAAAAAAAATGTATTTTTGCACCGTTATTGAAATTAATAATTAAAAACCAAAATAACCTATGAGAAAATTAGTTGCATTGAGTTTGGCAATGGCAACGGTCCTGTTGATGGGCGGTTGCGGACTCGGGAAGATGATTAAAAAGTATCCGGAAGTGACGGTTACTTTAGACAATCCCGACTTGGAGAACAAAGGTGGCGAGGTGGCTTACACCATCAAGGGCACCATTCCTCCAAAATATATGAATAAGAAAGCCACCATGACTTTCACTCCTTCCTTGTCTATTGACGGACAGAAAGTCACGCCTCCCTTTGCCACCATTACGCTGAAAGGCGAAAAGGCAAAAGGCGAGGGCATCGTCATCCCTTACAAGGCTGGCGGCACCTTCACGCAGAGCGGCACTTTCAAGTTTGACGAGAGCTACGAGAACGCGGAAATCGTGACCGGCGCACAGGCCAATCTGAAGAAGAAATCGCACGATTTCGGGGATCGCAACCTTGGCGAAGGCATCAGCAACACGAGCGCCCGCGCCAACCTCACCCCGCGCTTGACCGACAACGCCAACAGCGGTTCCGCTTTCCTGCTGGCCCCTCACAACTTCCAAGCGGAGTTCATCGGCCGCACCGCCATCCTCTACTTCGACCTCAACAGCTCGGTGATGAACTGGAGCAACCCTAACAACAAATCGCAGGCCGCCAAGGATTCCATCAAGGCGTTCACCGATTTCATGAACAACGACTACATCATCGACCGCGTGGTGATTTCCGGTTGGGCTTCTCCCGAGGGTGAAGAGACCAACAACCAGGGTCTTTCCGAACGTCGTTTCCAAGTGGGTAAGAAATGGTTTGGTGACAAATTCAACGCCTACCTGAAGGATTATGCAAAGCGTAACAACATCAAGATGAAAGACTTGCAGAAGCCTGTCTTCGAATATGTGAACAACGCCAAGGGTGAAGACTGGGACGGTTTTGAAGTGGCTATCGAGAAATCCAACATCCGTCAGAAGAACCAGATCCTCAACGTGGTGCGCTCACAATCCAGCAACGAGATGCGCGAGCAGAAAATCCGCGAGATGACGGACATCTATCCCGAAATTGCCGATGCCATTCTGCCTCCGTTGCGCCGCGCTGAAATCCAGATGGTTTGCAAGAAGCACGACACCTACAGCGATGCCGAGCTGATTCGTCTGGTGCTCTCCAACCCGAACGACTTCTCCGTCAACGAGCGCCTCTATGCCGCTTCCGTTGCCCAGGATATGACCACCAAGGAGAAAATCTACAAAGCGTTGATCAACAACAAGCAGACGGAGAATGATTGGCGCGCCTATAACAACTTGGGCGCCATGAAGCTCAACGAATACTACGAAAACAACATCCAATCCGATTTGGAAGAGGCGTTGAACTACCTGCAGAAAGCCGCTGCTTTGTCTCCCAACAACGGTATCATTCTGAACAACATGGCTATTGCCGATTACCTCACGGGTGATCTCGCTGCCGCTCAGAGCCACTTCGAGGCTTCTGCCAACGCTTCCGTGCAACCGGTGAACCAAGACTACAACAGAGGTGCCCTCAGCATCCTGAACGGTGACTACACCAAGGCTGCCCAGCTGATGAGCAACCGCAGCTGCGACTACAACACCGCGCTGGTGCAACTGCTGCAAAAGGACTACAATGCCGCCAAGGCCACCCTCGACTGCGTTGACAATGTGGATGCCAAGACCGCTTATCTGAAGGCTGTGCTTTCCGCTCGCATGAAATACGAAGAGGGCGTTTACACCAACCTCGCCACCGCTATCGAGCTCGACGCTGCCTACAAGAAAACGGCCAAACGCGATGCCGAGTTCAAACGCTATCGCCACTCTGACCGTTTCAAACAATTGGTGAAATAATCCTATACAATATATTATATATAGTCGAGCGAGCCATTCCGGTTCGCCCGACTTGTTTTTTGCAATTTTCAATCACAGGTCGGGCGATATCAAAAAAAGTGTATTTTTGCCGCGCTAAATTATTTTATTAACAATTTAAAGAAAGAGGTATTTTTTATGATTATTGTTCCCATTAAAGAAGGCGAGTCCATCGACAAAGCGCTCAAGAAACTGAAAAAGAAATTCGACAAGATTGGTGTGAAGAAAGAGATTCGTGCCAGACAAGAATTCACCAAAAAGAGCGTCATCAGACGGGAGCAATTGCGCAAGGCCATCTACGTTCAGCAGCTTCGCGCCGCTGAAAACGAATAATCAACGGTTTTGCCAATCACAAGAAACAGGGACGCATCCCTGTTTTTTTTTACCCCTTAACCCCCTAACCTCCTAACCTTCTAACCTTTTAACCTCCTAACCTTCTAACCTTAAACCTTAAACCTTAAACCATAAACCTTAAACCTTAAACCATAAACCATTGAACTATCAGGATTTCATCGACTACCTCCGATACGAGAAGCGCGTCTCGCCCCACACGGTGACGGCGTATGAGCACGATTTGTCTCAGTTTTTCAGCTTCTTACAGGAAAAATTGGAGATTAATCAACTGCCGGATGTTCATACAGAGGATATCCGCGCCTGGATTATCTCCCTTTTGGAGGACGAATCGTTGCAGGCAAAGTCGGTGAACCGGAAGATCAGTGCAGTGCGGGCGTTCTATCGTTACAAGCTAAAAATCAAGGAATTAACAACCAATCCAACCCTCTCCATCCATGCACCAAAGATACCCAAGAAGCTGCCTCAGTATGTGGATGTCAAGGATATGGAGCATCTTTTCTCCGACATTCCGTTCGAGGATTCTTTCGAGGGCGTGCGCGACCGCACCATCCTCGAGCTCTTCTACGCCACGGGTATGCGACTGTCGGAGCTGTTGAACATCAAAACGCAAGACATTCATTTGCAAGACAATACCGTTAAAGTTTTGGGAAAACGCAATAAAGAACGTATCATTCCGTTTGGTAATAAGCTCTCGGAGTTATTGACAATCTACTTGGGATACTTGGAAAAAAAATTTGTTGAGGGAACGAAAAATAATTATATCTTTGTCACCGCAAAAGGAGAACAACTTTATCCGAAAGCAGTCTATCGAATAGTACGAAAATACTTGGATATGGTAACCACAATCGACAAACGCAGTCCACACGTGATTCGTCACACGTTCGCCACGCACATGCTCAACAACGGGGCAGACCTGAACGCGATCAAGACCATATTGGGCCACAGCAGTCTGGCGTCCACCCAGGTATATACGCACAATTCCATCGAGCAACTTAAATCAATCTACAATCAAGCTCATCCAAGAGCGTAATTCATAAACAAAAAGGAGGTTTTTATGAAAATCAACATCAATTCCGTACACTTCAAAGCGGATCAGAAACTGGAGAATTTCATCACCGAAAAGGTGGAGAAACTGAACAAGCTGCACGACGGCATCATGGGTGCCGATGTTGCGCTGAAATTGGAGAACACCGAAGCGCCGGAGAACAAGACTGCGGACATCCGCATGAACATCCGTGGCTACGATGCCCGCGCCAGCAAGACGGCCAAATCCTTTGAGGAAGCCACCGACCAGGCCATCGACGCCTTGAAGAAACAGCTCCAGAAGAGCAAAGAGAAAGAACAGAACAAGAGACCTTCCGGCGAAATTTCCTTTGATGAGAAGGAGTAACCTATTGAAGGTCACGATAAACGCAAGCCCCGCCAGAATGATGGTGGGGCTTTTTTTGGGATTGTACAGAAAAAACGTATTTTTGCAGTTGTTAAATAGTAAATGTGAATTTAGGACGACTGTTTTTAAAACATACTGATAATCAAGCAATTACCAACCAGAAAGGTTGCTTGGCCAAAACTCGTCTCCCCTTCGTTTTTGCTACTTTTTTATTTTTATGCCCGATGGTTATATGTCAGGTAGATTTTTTGTTATGAATTAAAACCAATACTAATATGAAAAAAATCTTATTTCTTGTATCACTTATGATCTGCTGCGTGACAGCAATCTTCGCGCAGAACAACAAAATCAGCTACCAAGCTGTGGTGCGCGACACCGAGAACCGTCTGGTGGTCAACAAGACCGTCACCGTGACGGTGAATGTCTTCAATGGTGACGCCACTACAGCTACCTACAGCGAGACGCACACGAATGTGCAGACCAACTATAACGGTTTGTTCTCGTTGCAAATCGGCAACGGCACAAACAAAAGCGGCGACTGGAACGCCATTAACTGGAAAAACGCCCGCGTGACTACGGCGGTCTCCCTCAACGGCACGCAGCTTGCTACCCTGGAGATGCCGCTCACGGCGGTGCCCTATGCGCTATATGCAGACAGTGTGGACCTGAACGTGATTGCCCACTTTCTGGAGACGTACCAAATTCCCACCGAGGCAGAACAGAACGTGCAAAGCGACTGGGCGGAGACGGATGCCACTTCCGACACATACATCCAGCACAAGCCGAACATTAGCGACAGCATCGACACCAAGCTGGAGAATTACACCACCACGGCCGAAATACAAGCCACTTATGCCACCAAGGAGAAAGTGAAAGCCGACAGCAGTGTGGTGTTCGATACTCTGCATACTTACTATGCGACCAAAGCAAAGGTGAAAGCCGACAGTAATGTGGTGTTCGATACTTTGCATACTTACTATGCGACCAAAGCGAAGGTGAAAGCCGACAGTAATGTGGTGTTCGATACTTTGCATACTTACTATGCGACCAAAGCGAAGGTGAAAGCCGACAGCAATGTGGTGTTCGACACATTGCATACTTACTATGCGACCAAAGCGAAGGTGAAAGCCGACAGCAATGTGGTGTTCGATACTCTGCATACTTACTATGCGACCAAGGCGAATGTCAGCGATGGGTTGAACGGCATCCGTAGCGATATCACTAATGCCAAATATGTCAGCAACAAATCCTGTGACAGTCTCGACTTCTGCGGCCTTATCGCAGTAGTGAACAACTTGGCAACAGATATGAGAGGGTTCCAACATGATGTTAATAACCTGAAAGATTCCATCAACGACCTCAATGCGAAGATCGATGCTCTTGAAAATACGATAAGAATATTGGCAGGATACCAAAAAGTGCTTGACCTTTCGACAGTTACGAGTGACACGACAATCTACAACGGACAAACCGTGACCGGCACGCTTAACGGAAGACATAAAATCTCCATCCTCCACGGCGCCATAGTGACGCTGAATGGCGTGAATATTGGTGATGGCGACTCGGGTACTGAAAATTCTGCTGCCGGTGCCGGCCTCACTTGCTTAGGTGATGCCACCATCATCCTGAAGGACGGAACGACCAATATCGTGAGGGGACTTAATCAAAATTATCCTGGTGTATTTGTTCCTGTAGGAAGCACTTTAACCATCCAGGGCGAAACCCAAGGTAATGGTAAGCTTATAGCAAGCAGTAACGGTTATGGCGCAGGCATTGGTGGCGGCCATTCAATCTCCTGCGGCAACATCATCATCAAGAGCGGCACGATTGAGGCCACGGGCGGTGAAAATGCTGCCGGCATCGGCGGCGGCAAAGGCACTGAACAGTCTCATCCTGACACTTGCGGTAACATCACCATCATCGGCGGCACGGTTACGGCAATTGGCGGTGAAAATGCTGCCGGCATCGGCAGCGGTCAAGGCCCTGCCTTCTGCGGCAAGATCACCATCAGCGGCGGCGAAGTTAAGGCCACGGGCGGTGATTTTGCTGCCGGCATCGGCAGCGGCTATGGAGCCACTTGTGGTATCATCACCATCAGCGGCGGCACGGTAACGGCCACGGGCGGTACTGGTACTATAAGTGCATCATCCTCGGCCTATGCTGGTGGTGCCGGCATCGGCAGCGGCGTCGGCGCCGATAATGGTGGCTCTTGTACTGATATCACCATCAGCGGCGGCGATGTAACGGCCACGGGCGGTACTGGTGCTGCCGGCATCGGCGGCGGCAGCGGCAGCGCCGCTGCTTATCCCTCCTCTTGCGGTAAAATCACCATTCAGAACACCGTGAATCATGTGAAGGCTACAAAGGGTACAAATGCTACCAACAGCATCGGCGCGGGCATTTACTGCTCTTGCAAGACGGTAACTATCGGCGGCACGGTGTATTGGGATGAGACGACATCTGGCTCAGGAACTTATGAGTATAAGAACGGCGGCAACACCTATCTTACCCCAGACACGCTCATCTACCCGCCACAGCCGCAGCCGTAAAAATCAATATCATTCTCCCGTAATGCTCTGAATAGATAAAGTAGAGACGGTGTGCACACCGTCTCTACGTGTTTTTAGGGGAATCAAAAAAGTGTATCTTTGCAGCGAAGATGGCAAGGCGTAGGTTAGGCATTGCTTCGGTGATGTAAGGGCATTGTCTGGACATATATCGAAGCATCACCGAACCATTGCCGAAGCTACACCTAGGCTATGGTATGCGAAGAGTTTGCCGACGACATGAAGGGCTGGGCCGTGGTAAGGGTGGTGAAAAACCGCTGTTCTCCCCAGACCATCGTCACCCGCTGCACCCTTTACCAACAATACACCACCGAGGAAGCCCTGCAAGCCGCCGCCAAAAGCTACGGCGGAATCACCGAAACGCCGTACCTCATGCCGACATAGTTATATGCTCAATTCTGCGAAATGTAAAAATTATTTTTAACAATTATTTGTTAAAATAATTTATGTTTACTTTTTTAAATCACTGGCTTCCAGTAAAATAAAAATTATTCAAAAACTGGTTTTCGGTATTGTTTTTGTTGTATCTTTGCAGCACCGATTTCAGGAACGGGCAACCCCTAAGCTCCTAAGCCCATAAACCATAAACCTTAAACCATAAACCATAAACCTTAAACCGAATAAACCTTAAACCAAAATAACATGGAACTGAAAGACCCTATTGAAGAAGCTCGCCGGTATGTGACGAATGCCAAGGAAGTGATAAAGAAAGCCAACTATGACCCGGAATTGAAAATATACATGGACAGCAAGTATGTCAAGATGGCGGGTGACACGCTTTGGAAAGGATGCCTTATTGCGCTAGATGCGGCATTGGGTATTCGCAAAGGCAAAGGCCGCCCTTCCATTGAAAAGTATAAAGCCGCAGCAGGCGACCGCGACCGCAAGTTGCTCGCATCCATCGTGGCGGGTTATGAAACAATGCATTTGTATATGGGGTACGATGGAACACGAAACAAAGATGTCTGCAATGCTGGCTTTGTGAAAGCCAACGACATCATAAACCGTTGTGCGAAGCTTTGCCCGGAGCCGGTGTATGCGTGATGTCGTATCTTTGCAGCACCGATTTCAAGCAACCCCTAAGCCCCTAAGCTCCTAAGCCCTTAAACCTTAAACCTTAAACCATAAACCTTAAACCAAATAATCACCTCTTTGTCAACTATTTCCACCTTTATACCAAACTTATTTTTTGTGAATGGTTTAGAAAAAAATGATATCTTTGCACTTTACAAATATAAAAGGTGATTTTAGGACAGAGTGTTTTCAAATTTGCTGATAATCAAGCGATTACCCATTCCCGTGGTTGCTTGGCAAAGAATCGTCGCCCCTTTGTTTTGGCTTCTCTTTTATGTTTTTTACCCGATGGCTATCGGCCGGGTAGCTTTTGTGTTATGAATTAAAAAACTATACCTATATGAAAAATCTTTTTATTGTAATTTTGTTGTTATGCGGAATGTCTGCGGCTACTTTGAACGCGCAGCCGCAGACCGTGCGCACCACCTCCTCGGCAGGTGCCACTTCCGAAAATGGACGTCTTGCCGTGGTCATCGGACAGCCGTTCTTCACCCAGTTTACCACCCCCGTCGGAGATTACGATTTCTCCCTTGGCGTGGCACAAGCGCAGTGGACGCGCGACACCGTGTATGACGTGATTACCTACAACACGCCCTACACCGAGAACGGGTTCAACCTTCCGGCGCAGACCGAGACGCACAAGGACAGCGTATATCTGGTCAACGGCGGCATCTATAACTACGACCTCCTGCGGACGCTCTACCTGATTGTCTGCCCGCACCATATCGGCGACCAGGCAAACATCTCTTATGACGTGTTGGCCGTTTCGGGTCACTGCTGGACCAAGCAGAACCTGCGCACCCCCAAGGAGGGCGCGATGACCT
>Ga0265300_10000105_pt1 | contig 93705 bp, 89 predicted proteins | sample AusTroGonzalo_MG_FD_193482 | JGI IMG/M metagenome (GOLD analysis project Ga0265300, IMG submission 193482) | Bovine rumen microbial communities from tropical cattle in Woodstock, Queensland, Australia - Gonzalo_03 | ecosystem: Host-associated > Mammals > Digestive system > Stomach > Rumen ... | reverse complement strand
GCTAAGAGGGATTTTGTGGGGGTGCCCGGAACGGGACTCGAACCCGTACGACCGCAATGGTCAAGGGATTTTAAGTCCCTCGTGTCTACCAATTCCACCATCTGGGCAGCCTTAAGCGGGTGCAAAATTACAATAAAAAGTGAAAAGTGAAAAGTGAAAAGTGAAAAATTTTCAGGAAAAGCGAATAAAATACCTTATCTGTTATTTACAACAAGTGTATTGTTGATAAAACTTACCCTGTAACGGAAGAGGGGTTTACCTGCTTCGCCCTTGGTGACATAGCCTACGTTATTGAGGTCGTAAGAGCGTTTGCAACCTTTTTCGCATGTCGCAAATCCGTTTTTAATGGTAAGCGGCTTGGTGATGTTGTAATCGTTGTAGCAGTTGGGGCAGGCAAGGTCGAAGCATACCACCTGGCTCTCTGTCTTGCCAATTTCTGGTATATTGGGAAGGCCCACGATGAGTCCACTCAGCCCCAAATTGAAACCTGTATAGCCCACAATAGCCGTAAGGGGGACATTGGATGTCACGGACGAACCTTTAAAAACGAACTCCTTTCCATCCTTGGAGAAGGTAACGGTGCAGAACTCACCCATGCTGTTGCATGCGATGTTAAGAGCAGAAGCCTGATAGACGTTCTCAAACACAAACTTGGCAGGCAGATTACAGTAGGTGTAGTCGGCATCCTGACAACCAAAAACCGTCAACAGACAGCATAAAAATAATAACCGTTTCACCATCTTAGCTAATTCTCAATTCTCAATTCTCAATGAGTGCTCTCTCTGCTTCTTCCATCTTCTCAAAGTTGAAACCCTTCCAGACCTCGTCCATCAGAGCAGCAATCTGTGTTGTGCAGAGATTGCCAATGGATCCCTCATGAGTGTGATGCACCTCCTTGCAGGGGGTGAACTTGCCAGCCTCGATGTCGAGGCCTACCTTCTTGTAGGCATCGCGGAAAGGCATACCTTCTGTAGCCAGACGGTTAACTTCCTCGACAGAGAACATAAGGTCGTACCGCGAATCAGAGAGGATGTCCTCGTTGACCTTTATCTTAGTAATAATGTATGTGGTCATCTGTAGGCAGTCGCGCAACTCCTGGAAGGCTGGCAGGAACACCTCTTTTATAATCTGTAGGTCGCGGAAGTAGCCGCTGGGCAGATTGTTCATGATGAGGGTGATCTGCTGGGGTAGGCCCTGCAGTTTGTTGCATTTGGCACGCGTAAGTTCGAAGACATCGGGATTCTTCTTGTGTGGCATGATGCTGGAACCTGTGGTACAGTCATTGGGCAACTTTACGAAGGCAAAGTTCTGGCTGCTGAACATACAGGCATCAAAGGCCAACTTGCTGATGGTGCCTGCTATGCTGGCAAGGGCAAAGGCCACGTTACGCTCGGTCTTGCCGCGTCCCATTTGGGCATATACCACATTGTAGTTCATAGAATCGAAGCCTAGTAGCTCTGTGGTCATTGTGCGGTTCAGCGGGAAACTGCTTCCATAACCTGCGGCAGAGCCTAAGGGGTTGCGATTGGTCATGCGGAAGGCAGCCTGCAGGAACATCATGTCATCCACCAGACTTTCTGCATAAGCGCCAAACCAGAGGCCAAAACTGCTGGGCATAGCCACCTGCAGGTGCGTATAGCCAGGCATCAGTACGTTCTTATAACGCTCGCTTTGTGATTGCAGTTGCTGGAACAGTTCTATGACGTCTGTAGCAATATCCTTAAGCTGCCGACGAATAAAAAGTTTCAGGTCTACCAGCACCTGATCATTCCTGCTTCGGCCAGAATGGATCTTCTTACCCACGTCGCCTAATTTGCGGGTCAGCATCAACTCCACCTGAGAGTGGACATCCTCTATGCCTTCCTCGATAACAAACTCGCCCTTTTTGATCTGAGCGTGAATGTTTCTGAGTTCTGACAGGAGTTGCTGCAATTCATCGGCTTGCAAAAGCCCGATGCTTTCCAACATTGTGATGTGGGCCATAGAGCCCAATACGTCAGCTTCTGCAAGGTAGAGGTCCATCTCGCGGTCACGCCCCACAGTGAACTTTTCTATCTTGTCTTGAATCTCAAATCCTTTATCCCAAAGCTTTGCCATTTTTTTTCATTGAACATTGAACATTGAACATTGAGGCTGCGCCTCGAGCCTGCTCACTTTCAACTTGTTAAACTGCCTCTAAACTCTACACTTTAATAAGGAATACTTGCCAGCATCTGTGCCAGGCCATCTACTCCCTGTTGCAGCTTGCTGCCAATCACTTGCTTGATGAAAAAGTTCAGATCGGCCTTAACGGTCAGCTTCATTGCACACTCTTGATCAGTGGCAGGCAGCAACTGAATCCACATGTTTGCCAGAATGGGAGCACCTTCCAGTGCAAACTTAATGGTTTTATTCTCTTCTCGCTCGATAATGCGCAAAGTGATATTACCCACAGGAGAGGAACCAGACACACTGTCGCTATCGAACTGCAGTCCACGCAGTTTCTCCAGAATACTATCCAACTGCTCAGGCGTAGCTTTGTCACCAGCCTGCTCCAGCATCTTCTCGCGAATCATGGGATTATCCAGATTCTGCTGAATGACAGCCAGATTGTTCAGGTCGGACAACCGACCGTAAACTCGCTCCACAGGAGCCAGAATCTTCTTAACGTCGCTCTTATACTCTGCCATAATTCTAAAGTCTAAAGTCTAACGCCTAAAGTCTTTTTATCCATTCCAGTGAGCGGGATCCTTACGCCACTCGTGCAGAACCTCAACCTCATCCTCGGTGATGTAGCCTGTTTTAACGGCCTGAGCCACAACAGCCTCGTAGTTGGTAAGTGTGATGAGTTTTACTTTGGCATCGGCAAAAGCCTTCTCTGCAACGGGGAATCCATAGGTGTAGCTGGCTACCATTCCAACTACCTCGCAGCCATTGTTGCGGATAGCCTCTACAGCCTTCAGGCTGCTACCGCCTGTGCTGATGAGGTCCTCAACCACAACCACCTTCATGCCGGGTTTCAGCTCGCCCTCAATCAGGTTCTCCAGTCCGTGATCCTTTGGTTTGCTACGAACGTAGACAAAGGGCAGGTTCAGTGCGTCGGCTACCAAGGCACCCTGAGCAATGGCACCTGTAGCAACGCCGGCAATGGCGTCAACATCCTGGAAGTTCTCGAGAATGGTACGTGTCAGTTCAATCTTGACAAAAGAACGCAGGTCGGTATAAGAAAGAGTCTTGCGGTTATCGCAGTAGAAAGGACTCTTCCAACCACTAGCCCACGTGAATGGAGCGCTGGGCTGCAACTTTATAGCTTTAACTTTCAGCAGTTTCTCTGCAAAAATAGATTCCAATGTATTCATTTTTTGTTCCTATTTTATATAATGTCTCTTTTCGGGGTGCAAAGATAGTGCAAACTGAGCGGAATACAAAATAAATGCATTTATTTTTATTCCCGAAGTGCCGCCTATATTCGAACAGAGTTCAAAGTTACGATTAAGTGAGCGAAAAAGCAAAAGTAAAACCAGTTTTTCTTTTCTTTTTCCGAACGGAAGTAATTTCGGCGATAGCCAATGATAGTGCAAACTGAGCGGAATACAGAGTAAAAATTTTAGTGATTTTTTTGTATTTTACTCATTATTTGTATATTTGCGCTGTAAATAGTTTAAAAAGAAGCTTAGACGAGTTTATCCTGTCTCGCCTAATCAAATAGATTGATAATGCCACAAAACACTAAGATTATGAAGAATTTTATTTGTATTCCTACAGTCAACTTGAAAGAAGAAAAAGGAGAAAGAATGACAAGAAAAATATTTGCATTTCTTATTGGCATATTAGTCGTCTCTTCTCTTTATTCTCAAGAAACTCAACCAATTGACTACCAGCAACGCTTTAAGGATGCCATTGCTCAGTTGGATACATGCCAAGAATGTGCTGTGAAGCAACTGCTGGAAATCAAGGCTGCTCAATATGCTCCTGAGATAACAAGGATAAACAGTTCTATCGTGCTTGCAAATATCAGTGTTAAGACCGGTAATATTGAATCCTTAGACGTTTTTCTGAAAGACATTGAACAATATTTAGCCCAACATCCAGATGACAAAGAGATTGCTGCCACCTTGGAGCGTTTGAAAGATAATCGTAGCGAACTAAGCAGACAGCAGGAGAGTTTCCGTGATCGTCTTGTTGGAACTTGGGTAACGGCAGAAGTGATTCATGATTGTTGGGCTGATCGCGGATTACCTTTTAAGGTTATTGTAATACGTAAGTCTGATAATGGTGAACTCACTGCAACTTTTCTTCGTTGTAGTAATAATAAAAATAATCCGCCGAAGGAGACAAATAATATTGACATAGATGGCACTCATAAGGCTATTGGGATACATTGTGGAACAGAGAAAGTAGAGAGAGCCAAAACAGAGTATGCTCAATCATTAATGGCATCTGTACGTCAAAATGCACAGGAATCTGCTGCTACTAAAGCCCGTACAGGTTATTCGGATTGGGGAAAGGATTTAGGTAATGTGTTCTTGACTCTGATGGCTATGAATGCGGCAGTCGCTAGGTCCGAGACATTTTTAGCAGACTATTTTTTGAAGGAACTAACACCAAATATATTATATGGTAAATACTTTCGAGAACTTTTAGGAGAACAGTCTAATGGAAATAATGTTGATGTTCAATGTGTAAGAGATTTGTATTTATATCGTATAACACCAGAAGACAGTATCATTTTTGCATGCCCTAAAAATAGTTATTGGATTACTCGTTTAAATAAACACTTTGTTGAATTTAAGACAATAAAGAAAAATACAAAAATGAGTAAGGAGGAGTATAATCTAAATGAATATTCCAAACTGCGTGCCAAGATTATGAAGAGTGTGGGCAATCTGGATAAAGTGCATGCAGAATGGGTAACAGGAGAGTTGGAATATGGTCCTCAAGGATATGCTTGGAATGATGGATATTATGTCGCTAATGGAGAGGATGCTATGAATAATAAGTATTCGTATGACGAAAAATACAAAGGGCCTTATAAACATAAGCGTGGAGGAGTAATAATTTCAGGTAATTTGTTTTCTGGAATTTATTTTGTTTATGATTGGGAATTTACCATGCATGATTATTGGAAAGGGTTTAAACGTAATGATAATTTTAAAGAATGTTTTGATTACGCAAAAGAATTCCATGGTAGTGGCGTTCCCAAATATTTCAAGATGAAGACTGAAGAGGATGCCAAGAAGGATAAGAAGAAAAAAGGAAAGACGGAAGAGGAGGAATGAAAAGGACGTTCATATTCATAGCACAATTATTGGTTGTTGCTTTCCTTCAGGCGCAGCAGGCAATTGACTACCAGCAACGCTTTAAGGATGCCATTGCTCAGTTGGATACATGCCAAGAATGTGCTGTGGAGCAATTGTTGGAAATCAAGAAAGCGGCTTTTGTTCCAGATTTGGTGCGTTTGAATACGGCAATTGTCTTGGCGAATATTTGTGTGAATAAGGGCGATATAGAATCTTTGGATAATCTGTTAAGCGATATAGTTCAATATACCACACTACATTCTGATGATACAGATGTTGCTGCCACATTGCAGAGATTACAAAAACAACGAGATGAATTACAGAAACAACAGGAAGGTTTTCGTGACAGGCTTGTTGGTACATGGGTGGCGGCAGAGGTTGATAAATTGGGACTGCCCTGGTTAAGATTGTCCATTGGACGTGACACAACTTTCTGGGCATGGATACAAGATGAAAGCCAAATGAGTTTTTATCTGAAAAAGGATATGCTGTTTACTGAAAACATTGATATTAATGGTTTGGACAAGGAAATAATCCTTCATTTCGGAGCAGATCGCAACAAAAAGTCCAATACTTTTATGGCTAATATATGGCGCGAAATGGCAAACGACAATGCTGCAGCAGTTGCAAGATACAAATCTAATACGGGGAAAACAAGTTTAGGTGGTGATATTACAACTATTATGTTGATGTCTTTTGCTAAGAATGCAGCTGTTGCAAAGACAACATATCTTCTTTTAGATATGCAATTAACGGAGGTCGCCCCAGATATTCTTCGTGGTGTGGTTTTCTTTGAACAGAAAACACTTCGTTCTGATGAGAAGGAAGATGAAACTGATGAGAAAAGAATGCGAACTGTTTACCTTTACCGTATTTCACCCGAAGATAAGATTTACTTTTCCAACAAGAATCACAAGATAGAATCATTTCCATATCGAACAAAAATGGGATGGGAAGCATTACCCTACGATACAATAACCATTCGTGAACAAAAAAAAGATGCCTTGACGAAACCTGATGGAAAGGAGTTCTCAATATTCAGGTTTAATCAGATTTCTATGAGGAAATTACAGTCTAAAATCATGAACCATATAGGTGAAATGGAACTAGAAGTAGCGGAAAGGGTAGCAGGAGAATTGGAATATGGTCCTCAAGGATATGCTTGGAATGATGGTAGATACCTAAATGGCATAAGTGAAATAAAGTGGGATGGATATAATGTTTCATCTACTGCATATGACGAGAAGTATAAAGGGCCATATATGCGCAAATTATATACGTTTTTACCATTCTATTCATTTGGAAGCAAATGGGATTACGAATGTGCGATGTGGGTTACAATAGAGGATTTCTGGAAAACATTTGAACGTAGAATAGATGGATTTTACATCTACCCCAATTACAAGGTTTTAGAGAAGAATAGGAAAATACCCAAATATATAATGATGAAATACGATTTTGAGGCTAAACATCCATCTAAATCGAAAAAAAAGTATAAGGAGGACGAAGAATGAAAAAGGAATTAATAATGAGGTGCCTGGTTTTGGCATCAGTAATGATGATCGCATTACCTGTATCGTCTCAGACAAACAAGAGAATTGCCAATAAAGTGGCAGGACAAGTTAATCAAATATCGCGAGAGGCTGGCATTTCTACGAGGGTTAGTAGTGACGGTAGTGGTTTGGATGCTATAGACAGAGCTTACGAACGTTCACTCAAGAAGGAACGTATCAAAGAACTGCAACGAAGTGGTGTCACTATTGAGAATGCTAATTCAAAACGTCGTGTAGCATCAAGTAGTAGTATTGGCGGTGCAAGCAGGTCAATTGTACGCTATGGCAGTTCCAGTAGTGGAGATTATTCAAGTAGCAGTTCTACTAGTAAAAGCGACGAGTCTAATTTACGATACACCAAAGAGGCAGAACGGGATTTGCAACGTTCGGCAGAGATTGACGCGATGATGCAGGAGTACATTGCTGAGGGTGCGAACTGGAGGCCTCGTCAAAACGTTAATGACATCATCGCGCAGTCACGTGGTGGCGCGGTAGGTAATAAAGACGATGGCGTTGAACCTGATGAAGGTAAACCCAAAGGCATCAATGTATCCCCCTTAGAAGGCATCAAAATGGATGATAAAGACAAGAAAGAGGAAGCAAAAGAAGATGATGAGTATGCTCGGAAGATGCAAGCCTATTATGATAAATTTGTTGAAGATGAAGATAGTCTGACAGACGAACAGTTGGATGAATTGGAAGCATATTTGACTCAATTAGAAAACAAAAAGAAAAATAGTACCAAATGAATTGTATGAGAACTTCTTTGTTTATATCTTTAATGTTTATGTGCCTGTTGGTTAGTGCACAGAGCAAGGGAACATCGCAGGAGCCATCGAAGGCAGCCTACGCCGAACGAGCGAAAAAGGAGAAGCCTAAGGCTATGAAAATGTCAAATGACAAGAATAACAAGAAAACCAAAGCGGAGATGCAGGAACCATCGGAGGCAGCCTACGCTGAACGAGCAAAGAAAGAGAAGCCAAAGGCAATGAAAGTAAATAATGCCAAAGTTGTACAACAGGACAAGAAGGTTGTGGTTAACGAGCAACCAAATGAACAACCTCAGCAGTTTAAAGCCGGTTGGCAGCAATCAGTGGCTCAAAAGGTCAGGTCAAATAAAGACTCACAACCTGTTCAACAGAATGAGGAGAAAAAGGGAAATAATGAACAACCTCAGCAGTCTAAAGATAACTGGCAACAATCAATGGCTCAAAAGTACTTGTCCAATAAAAATGGGATTGAAGATGCAATGAAACCTTCTCATGTCAATAAAAATATAAAAGAAATGACAGAGGAAGAAACAAGCCAAGAATTAAAAAACATTCAAGAAGTCAGAAAGAGTAGACAACGAGCTAACCAAGTAGAGTCTCAGAATAAGCAAGCAAAAGAGAACGATTCGCAAAAATTTGGCAAATTGGATCCTTATTTTTGGCCCAAAAAGGCTCAAACTCCTGACGATAAGGAATCTTCAGAATTAGGTGATTATGACTTTACTCAAAATTCCAAAGATGTCGAGAAACTTAATAACACTTTAGCGGGGTTAAAGGTTCAAGAAGATAAAAGAAGGGCATATGAAAAGATGTTTAGTGCCGAAGGTTTTGCGACGAATAGCCCAGAAGTTAATAATGCTTGTGACGAATGGAAGAAAGCAAAGGAAAATGCAGAGATATTTTCTAAATATAAAGAGAAGATAGATGGTTTATCCAAAATACATAAAGACGAAAATTCTTTAAGACAAGCAGCTAAAAAAGACCCGGAGTTAAGTCAGTATGTTCAAAAAATTGAGAATTATGAAAAAGAAAACGTAAAGAACTATTCTGTAAAGAATACTGTCGATGATAGATATAGTAAAGCTCAAGCAGATGCAAAGAAAAAATGGGACATTTTGATTGATAAGTTTGAAAATTGTAAAGATTGTAAAACAAAATAATCATGAAAGCAAGATTAATTATATTGATAGCTGCTGCTATAGGTAGTCTGAATGTTTCTATGGCGCAGAAGCAAATAAATGACGAGATATTGAAGTTTAAGGATTGCTTTACTCAATTCTCTAACCCTGCAGTACATGAAAATTCCTACAATGTCAATGGAAAGCAGGTTCCTGTTATTGAGAAAACAGACTTTGCAACAAAACAGTTCGCACAGGTTGACCCTCAATTAAATAACGTCAAACTTATGCTTCTAGACAATCGAGACTTATCCAGTTGGGAACGAACCAATGCACGTACCATCTGTGAGAGTTATTTCGCAGATGGTCAACCTGGCTTTCATATAGCCGCTCACGGACTACAGGATCCAGAGGATGGCGATAAAGTTAAAGTTGGTGGTAAATTTTTGAACCCAGAAGAAACAGCTGACTTAATTATGCAAACACTTAATGATTTTGATATTATTTTAGATGCGGAGAAGAAACCATTTCCCATCGTATTACATACATGTAAATCAGGAAATGGTGGGGAAAACTCTTTTGCGGCAAAACTATCATCGATACTCACAGAAAAGATTTCCAATGTTGCTGTCATAGCCTCCCCTGACATCGTAAGATGTACTATAGATGGGAATGACTATAATGAATATGTGGAGACTCGTCACGGAAAAGGAAACTGGCTTGTATTCCAAAATGGCAAGCAGACGTTGACGGGTACTACTGATTATAAGTCTACTGTCAATGCCTATTTAAATGCTAAACAAAACGGACAATAATAAAATCAAGTATTATCCTACCATGACTAATGGTGAATATGCATAATAACAACATAAAAATTTGATGATATGAACAAAGAACAATCATTCCATTGGATAGTTAAGATGTGGCTTGGATTATGTCTTGCCTTCTTAACTTTTGTGTTTGTATATAACGTTTACAATATTATTGCAGGGGTGATTCGTGGAGATCATGTCGGCATGATGTGGAGATTAATTTTTTGTGTTATTATCTTTGCTTTGTTTTGTACAGGTTTTGGATTCGAAGAAATGCTCTTTGAAAAGAATAGAAAAGGATTTTGGGAAGCCTTGTTCTATCCTATTGGGACAGGAGTTGTTATCGTTGCCATCCTAATGATTTGGGCCAATGCCTCTTTTGTAGACACCTTTATCTTTCTTGTACCTACCGTACTGGTACCTTGTATTGTGATGCTCATCACTTATGGCGTACTTCAAATTAAGCATAATGGTATTCGAGGATGGGATTTATTGATGTAGAAAGGGATTACCTCCTATTGTTGTTCAGTATATGTTCAGTACCTGTTCAGTATATGTTCAGTACCTGTTCAGTATATGTCCAGTACTTGTTCAGTAATTAACTGGACATGTAGTGCAGTCCTACTGCGCTTTTACTGTACAGAATTCGAGGCTAATACCTTGCTACTCTATGGGAACTCCGAAGGAAGGCCTTGCCTTCGCTGTTTGAGTTTTGAAATTTGAATTAACCAAAACAGCCTACATGCCTACATGAAATCGTTGGGAAAGCGCATGGTTATCGCGTTTTCTTCACTTTACAGCATACATAAAGCCTACATGGAGCCTACATAAGCCTACATGCTTTTGGGGTGTTTATAGTGGGGGAGCGAGAATGAAGCAACGTGCTTGCAAGTTTTATGCTTCTTTCAGGTAAAGAAATTCTCTAGAGAATTTCAAAGCATGCAATAAGAATACTTTTTGCGAACAGGCAAATTGGTTTTTGCTAGCACACTATTGAGCATTAGTCGTTTAGGGAGTTAGTCGTTTGGTCGTTTGGACCTCCCCTCTCCTTAGAGAGGGGTCGGGGGTGAGGCTGTTTTTCTCTTTTAATTTAGCCTACATGTAGGCTTATGTAGGCATCATGTAGGCTTTATGTAGGCTTGTGAATGCGTCAATCCCTTTATTCATCGGGAGTTTCTGTAAAATCATGTAGGCATGTAGGCTGTTTGTCAAATTGAGAATTGAAAAAATCACAAAAACGATAACATAGCCTTGGCAGTCGGTTTTTATTTGGTGTAAAGTTGCGAATAATCCAACAGATTTTGTATCTTTGCGGCAAAAGTAGCGAAGCAAATATGAAGAAGATTGGACTATTGCCCCGCATTGTAATTGCCATCATACTGGGTGTATTGATGGGGAACGTGCTGCCAGAAGGCGTGGTGCGCGTGTTTGTGACGTTCAACTTAGTGTTCAGCCAGTTCCTGGGATTCCTCATCCCGCTTATCATCATAGGTCTGGTGACACCGGCTATTGCCGACATTGGCCGTTCGGCAGGCAAACTGCTGTTGCTGACCGTCGGACTGGCTTATGCAGACACTATCCTTGCAGGACTCTTGGCATTCTTTACGGGTACAGCCATCTTCCCAGCGCTGATAGACGCAGAGCCGTCGATAAAGGTGGAGAATGTTCAGAAGTTGCAGCCCTACTTCCTCTTGGAGATATCACCCATACTCGATGTGATGGCTGCACTGGTGAGCTCGTTCGTGATAGGCATCGGCATCGCCTATACCGACTCGCCGACGTTGAAGAAAGGTTGTTCGGAGTTCCGTACCATCATCGAAAAAACCATTGCGACGGCCATCATTCCGCTTCTGCCGCTATACATTTTCGGCATCTTCCTCAGCATGACCTATACGGGCGAGGCATATCATATCATCATGGTATTTGCCAAGATTATCTGCATTATCTTCGTTCTGCATATCGTTATCCTCATATACGAGTTTGTGATTGCCGGTGGGCTGGCGCGTAAGAATCCTTTGCGGCTGCTGCTGAACATGCTGCCGGCCTATATGACGGCTTTGGGTACTTCGTCGAGTGCTGCTACGATACCCGTCACGCTGCGACAGACTAAAAAGAATGGCGTGAGCGATGAGATAGCCAGTTTCTGTGTTCCCCTCTGCGCTACCATTCATCTTTCCGGTTCGATGATGAAGATTACCTGTTGTGCCCTCACTGTCTGTCTTATTGGTGGATTGCTACACGACTTGCCACTCTTCCTCCATTTTATTATGCTTCTAGCCATATGTATGGTAGCAGCTCCCGGCGTGCCCGGCGGAGCGGTGATGGCGGCTTTGGGGCCGATGGCCGGCATTCTTGGTTTCGATCCTGAGGCTCAGGCGCTGATGATTGCCCTCTACATAGCGATGGACTCCTTTGGCACTGCCTGCAACGTGACTGGCGACGGTGCCCTTGCCGTCATTGTTGAGAAGCTGCACAAGAAAAGTTGAAAATTGGTAAAGGTTAAAGAAGACTTTAGACGTTAGACTTTAGACGTTAGGCCTTAGACTTTAGCGTCAATAACCAATAACCAATAACCAATAATCTATAATCGTTAACCGATTTAATCTACTAGGCTGTCTGCTATGTCTAAGATAAGGTGGGTTTCGAAGCCGCGAGATAAGGCATGGCGGACCAGTTTACCTTTGCGGATGTAGGGGTCGGTATCCTTGAGTTGTCTGTTCTTCTGCTCCAAAACGTGCTGAAGGACTTCCTGGTATTCTTCTTCTGGGATAGCTTCTAAACCTTCTTTTATATCGGCACTCTCCAGTTCTAGCATGCGAAGCATTTGGCTTATCTTGATGCGACCCCAATGATTGTAGCGAAACTTATCCAGACAATAGGCACGGCAGAAGCGTTTGTTGTCAATATATTTCTCGTCTATCAGGAAGTCGATTGCTTTTTCTGCTTGGGCTGGAGTAAGGCCCCAAAGGAGCAATTTCTTGCGTATTTCTGAGCTGCAATGTTCGCTTCCGCTGCAAAGAGATGCAGCACGAGAGAGGGCTTGTTCGTATGTCAGTGGTTTCATTCTTTCTGGGCTGAAATGAATCTTCGTTTGTCGAAACAATCGAGGTGAACTTCCACTTGGTTATATCCCATCTTTTCTAACAAAGAAGCAGTATCGGTGTGGTATGCCTGATTAATCTCGAAGAATAATCGGCCCTTAGGCTTCAAGTGTTCAAGCGCATATTGTGCAATAGCACGATAGAAGAGAAGTGGGTCGGTATCTGGAACAAAAAGGGCCACATGAGGCTCGTAATCCAACACATTACTATCCATCTGTGCGGCTTCTCTCTGACAGATATATGGTGGGTTGCTGACAATAACATCCCATTGTTGCTGTGTGGGTGTGGGATGTAAAATATCTTCCTGACGGAAATTCACATCGGCCTGCAGTCTTTGGGCATTCTCTTTGGCAATTCGTAACGCATCAAGGGAGATGTCAAATGCCGTTACCTGATACCCCAATAAGGCTAAGGAGATGGCGATGCATCCGCTACCCGTTCCAATGTCCAAGACGGAGCCAGGAGTGGGGGATTGCTGGCTGATGATACGGACAAGTCCTTCTGTCTCGGGCCTGGGAATGAGAACGCCGGGTTCAACGTGAAAAGTGTGTCCGCAGAAGTCGGCTTGCCCCAAAACATACTGCACAGGTTCTTTTCTGAGAAGTCTGTCGATAATATTTTGCAGCAAAGCCTGTTTATCTAAAGATAATTCGTTATCTTTGCCCATCAGAACCTGCGTGGGAGTCAAGCCAAAGGCGACTTCCATAACCAGCATGTAAAGGGCTCGAGCCTCGCGTTGCGGATAGACGGATAAAAGTCTTTGCATGTGATTCATGCTGCAAAAGTATAAAAAAGTTTACAGTTTACGGTTTACGGTTTACAGTTTTTTGAATTAAATTCGGATTATGAATTATGAATTAAAATACATGTGGCGTTGCATTCAGTTGGCAAGGTGTGGGGCTGTGGGTGCTCCGCCCAATCCGATGGTGGGCGCTGTGATTGTGCACAATGGCAAAATCATTGGCGAGGGCTATCACAGAAGGTGCGGCGGTCCGCATGCCGAGGTGAATGCTATCCGGAGCGTTCAGGATGAGTCGTTGCTTAAGGAAAGTACCATCTATGTAAGTTTGGAACCTTGCTCGCATTATGGGAAGACACCGCCTTGCGCTGATTTGATAATAGAAAAGCACATACCTCGAGTAGTGGTTGGCTGTATGGATCCATTTGCTAAGGTAAACGGACAGGGAATCAGAAAGTTGCGCGAGGCAGGAGTGGAAGTGAAAGTGGGTGTGTTGGAAAAAGAATGCTTGGAATTGAACAGAAGGTTCATTACCTTTCATCAGTTGCATAGGCCTTGGGTACTGCTGAAATGGGCGCAGAGTGAAGATGGGTTCATAGATGTGGAACGACAGACAGACGTGCAACCAGTGAAATTCTCCTCACCCTTTACTCGTACGCTTGTTCACCAGTTGCGAGCCATGCATCAGGCAATTATGGTAGGTACAAAAACAGTTTTGATGGACAATCCGACGTTAACCACTCGTTTTTGGGACGGTCCTAATCCTCTTAGGATAACCATAGATCGTAAGGGTGTTTTGCCAGAATATGTTCATTTGAAAGACGGGAAGGTTCCGACGATAATCTATAATCATGGTGATTTGAATGAAATCCTGAGTGATTTGCATGTACGTGGTGTCCAGTCGCTGATGGTGGAAGGTGGGGCCCTGCTGTTGCAACATTTTATTGATGCCGGTCTGTGGGATGAGGCTCGCGTGGAGATTGCCCCTTTCAGCCTAACTGGAGGTGTTACGGCTCCAAAGATAAAGAACGGAAATTTGGAGTCCGAAGTGTCAGTGGATGAAAGAAAAATCCTTAACTTCAGGCACGAAATGTAAAAAATGTGGCAAAAAGTGCCTGTTTGAGTCGTATAAACCCTAATTTTACTTAATTCGAGAGTGGAATTTGGTGTAATGTCAAATTTTAGCTATACCTTTGCACCTTGGTAAAAGTATACCATAATAAATGTGCGCACATAAGAGAATGAAAAAATATTGGATATTGCTGCTGGCAATAACATCTGTTATGGCAGGTTCGTGTATATCTGACCAGGAAGTGGTGTATGATGATTATTGCTATATTGCGGATGTAACTTTGGGGTCTGTAAAACGTGAAACTCACATGTTAGACTCTTTAGGGAAGGATACGGTTGTCAGATCTACTTATACAGGAAGTAATTTTGATATGACCATAGATCAGCGTACGCTGGAAATAGAGAATAAGGATTCTCTGTTGTATGGGTCTAATTTGGATGCCATTTTGGTCGATATCACCTACACAGGTGCCAGCCTGTTTTATCGTACAAAAGAAGATGAGGATACTGTTTGGACGACTTATAGTTCCGCTGACAGTTTGGATCTGCGTAAGCCTCTGGAACTGATGTTGGTGTCTAATGATGGCTTGAGTACAAGAACATATACCCTTAAATTGAATGTCCATCAAGTAGAAGGCGATTCGCTTTACTGGAAACAGGATGGCGATGCAGTTCCTCAGTTGCGAGGCTTAAGCCAGCAGCAGGCTTTTATGGTAAATGGTTGTCTGGCAGTGCTTGGCAAGAAGGGCGATACCGTTATCCTTGTTGAGCGTTCTCTTGAAGGCGTATGGAATGAAACAGTGACAAACTTGCCTGCAGAAACCAATGTAGAAACATTGGTTAAACAGGGGAAAACCTTCTTTGTAAGTACCACAGAGGGTAGTTTCTATGTTGCGGTGGACGGCAAGAGTTGGCATAAGATGGCCGCTCCCCAGTATCCTGGATTGGTGCTGACGGGTGCAACCCCTGACTATCTGTATGCGCTGAAGGATGGTGAGTTGTTCAGGTGTGATGTAAATGAGCAGGGAGAATGGATTTTCCAACTTGAAACTTTGGATGAAAGTCCAGTGTATCTTCCTTCAAAGAATGTGAAGAGTGTATTGATGAAACAGTCAGACGAAAGCCATCGGCTGGTTATGGTCGGTAATAGGTCTGAGGAGTCAGATAAGACGTCTGTCGTTTGGAATAAGATGTGGAATGAGGATATTCCAGAGGTCGAGGCTGTGTGGATGTTCTTTAATCAGACGAAGGAGAATAAGTGTACTCTGCCTCAGTTGGAGAACCTGAATCTAATCCAATATGACGATAAGTGTATGGCTTTTGGAGGTGCCTCGGTTGCAGGAAAAGGTACGCATCAGGCAATGGATGCATTGTATGTAAGCGAGGACTATGGGGTGTCGTGGCATAAAGACTCTGAGCTGCATCTGCCCAAGATGTTGAAAGGCGTAGAAGGCCCCATCAGTAGCGTGGTAGACGATAATAATGTAATATGGATAATTGCCAACGGCGAGGTATGGCGTGGAAAACTGAACAGACTGGACTTCGAACGTCAATAACACTCTTGTTATTCATGTTGTGTCTCCTTCCTGCCAATCTGAAAGCAGAGGATTTGGAATACAAGATGGATCTGGGAGCTGCCATTGGAACGTGTTTCTATCTGGGAGATGCGAACAGTACTCCGTATGCCCACATGGGTTTTATGGGTGGTATAACTGCCAGACGTATTCTTAACCCAAGAATGGCCGTGAAGATGAATATGGCGATGGGACACATAAGCGGAACAATGGACGGCTTTATCCCCATTGACCCGTTAAGCGGTACGTTGGATGGAGGAAAACCGGCAAAGGTCGATTTTTCTCGCAACTTATTGGATATCGGCGCTCAGTTTGAGATGAATTTCTGGGGCTTCGGTATGGGTGGAGGCTATAAGGATTTGAAGCGAATTACTCCTTATGCCCTGGCCGGCATTGGATTGACGATTGGCATGGGAGGAGGAGCCAGTGCGTGTGGAGCCTTGTGTTTGCCTGTAGGAGTGGGTGTTAAGTATAAGTTAAAACCTCGTCTGAATATAGGTTTTGAATGGAGTATGCGTTTTACCACTAGCGACAGATTGGATGCAACGCCAGAAGGGACAACCCAATTGGCTCATCCTTACGGCATAAAGAGCAAGGGACTAAAGAATAAGGACTGTTACAACTTTACCATGGTGTACTTGACCTATGAGATATGTCCCAAACTTAGAAAGTGTAATAATTGAGATCGATTAACGGTTATGGATTAGCCGCTATCGAATAAAAAATATAAGATCGATGGAAGATAAGATAGAACTCGACATGAACAATATCCCTGAGTCTATTGCCATAATAATGGATGGAAACGGACGATGGGCAAAGGAGAAAGGATTGCCTCGCTCGGCTGGACATGTTGAGGGAGTGGAGACGGTTACACGCATTACCTCTGAGTGTGCCCGGTTAGGTGTGAAATACCTGACCATGTATACCTTCTCTACGGAAAACTGGAATCGCCCAGAACCTGAGGTGGAAGCATTGATGAATCTTATTGCTACCAAGTTGGAAGACGAGATATTTATGAAGAATAACGTCCGGTTCCGCTTGATAGGCGATATTACCCGTCTGCCCCAGCATGCCAGAAAACGTTTGGAGGATTGTATGGCAAATACGGCCAACAATACTCGTATGACCGCTGTTACTGCTCTGAACTATAGTAGTCGTTGGGAACTGACTAAGGCCATGCAGCAGGTGGCTAGGGATGCTGCCAAAGGAAAGGTTAAGGCAGAAGATATAGACGAGAAGTATGTTTCAGACCATCTGGAAACACATTTTATGACAGATCCAGACCTGCTTATACGTACAGGTGGCGAGCTTAGAATCAGCAATTATCTTTTGTGGCAGTGTGCCTATAGCGAGTTTTATTTCTGCGACACATATTGGCCAGATTTTAAGGAACAGGATTTGCATAAGGCCATTGCTGAATATCAAAGACGCCAGCGTAGATTTGGTAAGACAGGTGATCAGGTAGAAGAAGAAAAGAAGTAAACAAAAGAGAAAGACTTAAGGTAAGAATTGTGAAAAGAATATACCTTGTTATATTATTATTAACGGTACTGCTGCCAAATATGTTTGGTCAGGTAGGGCAGCGTGAGATAAAACCGACAATCGACTATAATCGCACACCACGTACCTATTATATAGGTAATATTACTGTGGATGGCATCAAGAATTATGATGATTATCTGCTTATAGGATTGAGCGGATTAACGGTAGGGCAGCCTATCACAATACCTGGAGAGGAGATTACAAAAGCTGTAAAACGTTTCTGGCGAAACGGCCTGTTCAGCAATGTTGCCATTAGTGTAGATAGTTTGGTTAATGATTCGGCATATCTGCACATACAGTTGGCTCAAAGACCCAGAATTTCGGAGATAAACTATAATGGCATTAAAAAGGGCGAACGGGATGACCTGCAGGAGAAACTGGGATTGATTAAGGACAATCAGCTGACTCCTAATATGCTGGACCGTGCGAAGTTGTTGTGCAAAAGATACTTTGATGATAAGGGATTTAAAAATGCCGAAGTCAGTATTATGCAGCGTGATGATGCTGCCCATCCTGACAAGGTTATTCTGGATATCAATGTTGACAAGAAGGATAAGGTAAAGATTCATAGAATTATCATCACAGGAAACCAGAACCTTAAAACCAGCAAGATTAAGGGTAATCTGATAAAATCCGGTGTCCTGAAGAAGATTCATGATAAGAAATCCATGGCCGGCTGGTTCCGAAGCAAGAAGTTCACGGATGCCAAATATAAGGAAGCTAAAGAGAATCTGATGGAGAAGTATGGCGAATTGGGTTATATGGATGCTCTTTTGGTTTCGGATAGTGTGGTTCCATATGGTAATGATGTCGACATATATCTGACTGTAGAAGAAGGTCAGAAATACTACGTCAGGAATATAGAATGGGTTGGTAATACACTCTATCCCACGGATGGCTTAAGCAAGATATTGCGAATGAACAAGGGTGATGTTTATAATCAGAAGCATCTTAATAACAGGCTTGTTGCTGATGATGACGCCATTGGAAACGCGTATTATAATAATGGTTACGTGTTCTATAAACTGGATCCCGTCGTTGTTAATGTAGTAGAGGATTCCGTGGACTTGGAGATGCGTATATACGAAGGGCCCCAGGCACATATCAGTCATGTCAGAATTACAGGAAACGACCGTGTCTACGAGAATGTTGTACGTAGGGAACTGAAGAATAAGCCTGGTGATCTTTTCTCTAAGGATGCGCTGATGCGCTCATACCGAGAGATAGCTTCTTTAGGTCATTTCGATGCAGAAAGTATCAATCCCGATGTTCAGCCCGATGCCACCAATGGTACAGTTGATTTGAACTGGGGCCTGACGTCTAAGAGTAGTGATCAGGTAGAATTCTCCTTAGGTTACGGACAAACGGGTGTCGTAGGCAAAATCGGTTTAAAGTTTACCAACTTCTGTATGGCTAATCTGTTTAAGAAGAACGGTATCAGACGTGGTATCTTGCCTCAGGGTAATGGTGAGACATTCAGTATCAGTGGTCAGACAAACGGTAGATATTTCCAGAGCTATAGCGTAAGCTACGTTAATCCTTGGTTTGGCGGCAAGCGTCCGAACACCTTTACCTTCGGGGCCTCCTTCAGTAAACAGACAGATATTAGCGATAACTACTACAACTCAGCCTACTACAACAATTATTACAGTTATATGTATGGCTATGGCGGTGGTTATGGTTACAACTACTACGAGAATTACTACGATCCCGATAAGTCGTTCATGACCTTTAGCTTTAGTCTGGGTTGGGGAAAGCGTTTGCGTTGGCCAGATGATTATTTCACCCTCAGTGCAGAACTCAGCTATGTCCGATATATGATGAAGGATTGGCAGTACTTTATTATAAATAATGGTAATTGTAACAATATCAGTCTGGGTTTGACCCTAAGCAGGAACACTACGGATAATCCTATCTACCCTCGTAGCGGTTCGGAATTCATGATGAGTGTGTCCCTGACGCCTCCCTATAGTCTGTTCGACAAGAAAGACTATGCAAATCTTGCCAATGACTATTATAGCGATAACTATCAGGCAGAAATGCAGGAGAAGCATAAGTGGGTAGAGTACCATAAATGGAAATTCAAGAATCGTACCTTTACTGCTCTCTCCGGTGGATCTAAATGTTTTGTGTTGTCAACTCGCGTGGAATTCGGTATGCTCGGACACTACAACAAGAACAAGCGCTCTCCGTTCGAGACCTTCTATGTGGGAGGTGATGGTATGAGTGGTTATAGTTATACTTATGCCACAGAGACCATTGGCTTGCGTGGATATGACAATGGTTCTCTTACGCCGAATGGTTTTAATGGTTATGCCTATGATCGCTTCTCAGTAGAATTGCGTTACCCTTTCATACTGGGAGCCAGCACGAATATCTATGGCCTTGCATTCCTGGAAGGTGGAAATGCATGGGATGAGGTAAAGAAATTCAATCCCTTCGATATGAAGAAATCAGCCGGAGTTGGTGTTCGTATCTTCCTGCCAATGGTAGGTATGTTAGGTATAGACTGGGCATACGGATTCGATGCTGTCTTTGGCAGTAGAACATATAGCGGAAGTCACTTCCACTTTGTTTTGGGACAAGAGTTTTAATGGTTACACATCATAAGTTTATGTATATGAAAAAGCTATTTTTGATTTTAATGGTTTTGGCAAGTGCTAACGCAATGGCACAGAAGTTTGCCTTGATAGACATGGAATACATCCTGAAGAATGTTCCTGCTTATGAACGTGCTAATGAACAACTGAATCAAGTAAGCAAGAAATGGCAGGCAGAAGTGGATGCTTTGACACAAGAGGCACAGACACTGTATAAGAACTACCAGTCCGAGGCTGTCTTTCTGAGCAATGAGCAGAAGACTCAGCGCGAGGAGGCCATTGTGGCAAAGGAGAAAGAGGCCGCAGAACTGAAGAGAAAATATTTTGGCCCCGAAGGCGAGCTTTATAAGAAGCGCGAGAGTCTGATGACACCAATTCAGGATGAGATTTACAATGCAGTGAAGGATATTTCAGACCTGAAGGGCTATAGCCTGATACTGGATCGTGCCAGTGATGCAGGTATCATCTATGCAAATCCCAAGATTGATATTTCCAATGAGGTTCTTTCCAAGTTAGGATATAATTAAACGATAACGTCAACGTCAACGATAACGTCAACGATAACGATAACAAGATCAATAACAAATAACAAATATAAAGAAAGATTATGAAAAGATTAATTATTGCTATCATGATGATAGCTCCCCTGAGTTTGAATGCACAGAAGTTTGCTCATTTCAACAGTGCTGAAATTATTCCCAACATGAAGGAGTATGTTACTGCTACTGAAGAGATCCAGGCTATGGCAAAGCAGTATGAGGATGACATGAAGTTGATGCAGGAAGAACTTCAGAAAAAGGGTGATGAATACCAGAAGGAACAGGCTAACCTGTTGGAGAATGTACGTCAGCGCCGTGAGCAGGAACTGCAGGATCTGTATCAGCGTCTGCAGCAGTCTTATCAGGACAATCAGCAGGCCTTGGAGAAGGCTCGTCAGGAGAAAATGGGTGCTATCAACGAGAAGGTCTTGGCTGCCGTTAAGAAGGTTGGCGAGGCAGGAAGCTATGTCTATGTTGTTGACCTCAATACGGGTGCAATCCCGTTTGTCAATTCGCAGTTGAGCACTGATATAACAGATCAGATTAAGAAAGAGGTTGGTATCCAGTAATTAATAAACTTAGGAGTATGAAACGCCTATTTTTGTTTCTCATCGCTTTAATTCCTATAGTAGCATCCGCGCAGATTCAGTTTGGCTATTTAAGCTATCAGCAGGTGTTGAAGGAAATGCCTGAGTATACTCAAGCTATGCAGGAGTTGCAAACACTAAAGGCCAAATATGATGAAGAAGCTGCCAGAGGAGAGACAGAGTTCCAGAGGAAGTTTGTAGATTTCTTGCAGGGACAGAAGGACTTCCCTCAGACGATTATGCAGAAGCGTCAGGCAGAACTTCAGACATTAATGGACAATGGCGTTGCTTTTCGCGTGCAAGTACAGGGCTTAATTGCTCAGGCTGAAAAAGATTTGGTTGCTGAGGTCCAGAAGAAGCTAAACAGAGTACTTTTGGAGGTTGGCGTAGAGTATGGATATGGCTTTATCCTGAACACAGACGACAACGCTTGCCCGTACATTAATCCTGTGGTAGGTGTGGATGTAACGGAATTGGTGCGCCAGAAACTTAAAGTGGAAGCATCAGCCCCAAATGAGTCCGAATAAGTTTTCTCAGAATCCAGGCCCAATAGGAATCTTTGATTCTGGCTATGGAGGATTAACAATACTGCGGCAGATACGTTCGTTAATGCCGCAGTATGATTATCTGTATCTGGGAGACAATGCCCGTGCCCCTTACGGCACACGTTCTTTCGATATTGTTTATGAGTTCACTTTGCAGGCGGTCCGCTATCTTTTCGAGCAAGGATGTCATTTGGTGATATTGGGATGTAATACGGCTTCGGCTAAGGCTCTGCGTAGTATACAGCAGAATGATCTTCCGAAGTTGGATCCCCAGCGCCGTGTGCTTGGTGTAATACGTCCCACTGTCGAGATGGTGGGCGGTATTTCCCAAAGTCGCCACGTTGGTATCATGGCTACCCTCGGTACTATACGCAGTGCTACATATGATTTGGAAATAGCCAAGTTGCATCCTGATATTCAGGTCACAGGCGAGGCATGCCCGATGTGGGTTCCGTTGGTCGAGAATGAAGAATACGACGGCCCAGGAGCAGACTACTTTGTCAAGAAGAATATTGATAACCTAATCAGTCGTGATCTACAGATTGACAGTGTTATTCTCGGTTGTACGCACTATCCGTTATTGATGGACAAGATTCGTAAATACATGCCGCCCGGCGTACATATTATAGAACAAGGTTATTATGTAGCAAATAGTCTGCAGGACTATCTGAAACGTCATCCCGAGATGGTTTGCCGAATCACCCAGGGAGGTACAACCCGCTTTCTGACAACCGAACAGGCAGAAGAGTTTCAGAATAAGGCCGCAGCATTTTTAGGTGAGCCCCTCACCGCAAAAAGAGTTTATTTGGATAAATAGATAATGGAAAAGGTTAAGAAGATTATTAACCATAACGAGACGCGACAGTTCATTCGTTTCTGCATTGTGGGTGGTATATGTGCCATGATTGATGCAGCGGTGTTCTACGTGGTACGCCGTTTTGCTCCTTATCAAGTTGCACTTGTTTCAGGCTACATTATTTCTCTTTGTGTTAATTATTTTCTTACTGTTTATTGGACTTTCAAGACGGCCCCGTCTGTTCACAACCTCGTTGGGATTATTGGCGCCCACATGTTTAATCTCTTTGTGGTACGCATGGGGCTTATGTGGTTATTCGTTGAGGTTTTTGGACTGGATGATTCTATAGCTTATATACCTATGGCTATCATCAGCGCGGTAACCAATTTTCTGGTGATACGTGCTGTGGTAAGGTTTTCCAAGAAGAAAAAAAATAACTAGGCTTTGTATGGATATAGCCTAGTTTCTTTTTTTTTTATTCCCTTTCGTAAATTTGCATACGTTGGTTTACTGTTACAGGATTCATGACAAACTGTAGCAGAACGCGCGGGTAAGTCAGGTTCCACAGGAATTTGTGGGGTGTGGTTATCAGGCGATAACGGAACAATTCTTCCTTATCGTAGATACAATGATAGTTGTCAGGTACAGGAACATCGTAGTACTCATGACACGTATTGATTGCACCAATCTCACGTACCAAGTAGCGCACCTTTCCTGAAGCCACCCAGTCGGCTTGTTCCTTACGGATGTCCGGGTCAAGAATGCTGGACATAAAGTAATTCTTGTTGGGGGGCAGGTGCCGTGTGTGCTGATAGATACCTGTGTCGTATGAGCTGAATGTCAACACCTCGCTGTCATTACTCTTGTTGGCATTGATTATCTCTGCCATTTCAAGAATACTTCGTGGGAAGGTCCCGTTCAGCATCGTGACAACGTTCCAGTTGGTTGCTGCTGATGCTATAGCTATGAGAGTAATCACTATATAGGTTCGCACAGCTGGTATATGGTTCCTGAAGAAGTAAATAACCAACGGCGAGAAAAGGTACATCAGCAGAAAATAATAGAACTGCACAGTCATTGTAGCAAAAGAAAGTAAGAGGATGCTATAAGTGCCAAATACCAGGAGTCTTATTTCCCAACGAATACGGACAAGGAAAATAGGCAGTGTCAGTGCAGCCCAAATGGCCAGCTTTATTAGTGGGAACCACCAGAAGTCGGGCTCTCCGTTGGTAGCTGTTCCGTGATATTGGAAAATATTGACCATGAAATAAGAGTCGATGAGCGCATTGACTGTACCATGTGCGATGAAGTAGGACAGAACGCAGATGGATACTAATATTACGCCTGCAGACACCCATAGTATTATGCGCCCCATCTCTTTCAGCTGACTGCGTCGCCAGGCAATGTAGGCCAATGCTATGCTTCCTCCGATATAAAAGAAAAGGATGTTGAACTTAGTCCAGAAGATAAGTCCAAGCCCAATGCCCATGATAACTGATTGCCACCACAGAGGTGTTTGACGTTTTTGGGCAAATCTGAGCATGAAGTATAGGCAATGAGCCAGTATGGGTAGAGAAAACTCCTCTACGCTGTCGCCATAATAAAAGAGGTCGGAAGACATGGTCAGCCAACCTAATAGGCATGTCAGCGGCAGTGTAATCTTTGAGGAACTGAAAAGACGCATTGTCCGAAGCGAATACCACATGAAAAAGAGGCTGCAGACAATCTCTATCAGGTAGATTCCTATAAAGCTGCTACGTGACAGCATGGCCGCTATCTCATGCATCAGATACAATACGGGTCCTTTGTGGTCGAAGATGTCTACGTAGAGTTCCTTTCCGCTTAGCATGGCATTGCCTATGGTCATATAGACGTTGGCATCATCCCATGGGTTCAGGGGATAAAGGAAGGAGCAAGTGCTGAATATCGTGGTAATGAGTACTGCGAACATGAACAAAATAAGGGGCTCGCGGTATTTCGTTTGCTTCATAATGACATCATTAATATTTTTCGTGGGCAAAGGTACATCATTATTCTGATTCTTTCCTTACTTCTGTTAAAAAAAACGACAAGTAAGTAAGTTTTCCTCTTCGCCTTTGCCATTCTCGGAAAAAGAAGGTATCTTTGTCGGTGAGAAAAGAACAAAATGAGAACGCTGTTCATACTGATATTGTTATCCTGTCTTGTCTCTTGTACGTTCAAGGATAAGAAAGCAAGGATTGTGGCTTCGAAGGGTTTGCCTAGCGAACTCCTTTTGATTGTTGATGACAAAGTGTGGCAGAGTGATATTGCCGATACGCTGAAAGCTATTACACAGGGCTCCGTGCCTGGTCTCATGCAGGATGAACCCTACTTTAAGACAGTCAGGATCTCCTCGCGTCATTATACCCAGACGTATACCACATTCCATAGTAAGCTCTTCGTGCATCTGGATCCCAGCCAGAAGACTGCTATGATAGGTGTTTCGAGAGATGTGGTTGCCAAGCCTCAGATAGAGGTTACGGTGGCAGCTCCTAATCTGGATATGCTTCGCAAATTCCTTTCGGAAAAGGCTTTGTATATCCGTTGTCTTATAGATGATGCCCAGTTAGAGATGCGTTCTGCTCAGATCCGTAAGCGTTATAATAGAGATATATCCCAGAAGTTTGCTTCGGTCGTAGGATATGAGATGAAGGTGCCCGAGCAAGTGCGCGCCAGCAAGACAGGAAAGGATTTTGTCTGGGCGGGTACAAATCTTAACGAGAAGGATCTTAATGTCGTGCTGTATACTCTGCCATGGGATGGCAAGGGATTTCCGGATGAGGAAAAGTTCGTGGCAAGCAGAGACTCTGTGATGCGCGAGAATATACCGGGAAGCAGGGAGGATCAGTGGATGCAGACCACAAAGGTCGATGGCTCTCCCGTCCTGTTCTCCGGAATGCAAGATATTCGAGGTGAAAAGGTTTTTACAGTTCGTGGTTTATGGGAAATGAGAAATGGTGCTCTTGGCGGCCCCTTTGTTTCGTTAACAAGAATTGACTCCACGAATAACAAGTTGATCGTTGCTGAGGGATTCGTCTATTCTCCGTCAACAGACAAACGCGACTTGTTGCGCACCGCAGAGGCGTCGTTAAGGACCCTCAAGAAAACGATTAAATAAGGATGAAGTCAATAATATATATAATTCTTTTTTGTTTGATGAGCGCTGGCATCCTGCATGCGCAGCCTCGTTTTGTTCCCGATGCAGATATAAAGAAGTTGGGCGAGGTGGAATTCCAGCAACCCAAGAAAGTTGTTTTCGGTTTTACCAATAAGGGAAACCAGCCGCTGACTATTTCTTCGGCAAAGGCCTCCTGCGGTTGTATGGATGTGGTTTTCCCCAAGGAACCTATTCCAGCAGGTGAGAGAGGTGAGATAACTGTGGTTTATGACGCAAGCATATTAGGATCTTTCTATAAGGAGGTAGAGGTCGTTTCCGATGCGTCGGAGTCTCCTGTTTATCTGGGTATGCAGGGAGCCGTGGTTGTGGATGTCCAGACGGTGGGCGAGGATTTTCCGATAGATTTGGGGAATGTACAGTTACAAACCAACTATTTGGAATTCGATGATGTGCACAAAGGTGAGCATCCTTCTGTGGAACTGTTGCTTGTCAACAAGGAGCATACAGCTTTCCGCCCCGAACTTATGCATATGCCGACCTATCTGTCTGCCCAGTATATACCCGAAAATGTCCCACCAGGGAAGAAAGGTATTGTCAGGTTGACGTTGGATAGTGACAAACTCTTGCAGATGGGCTTGAACAGAACATCTGTTTATTTCTCCCGTTATATGGGCGATAAGATTAGTGAGGTCAATGAGGTTCAGATTTCTGCCATTCTCCTTCCTGATTTCTCGAAGATGACAGATGAAGAGATAGAGAATGCTCCTGAGTTGGATCTTGCCGAGACCTCTGTTGATTTCGGTTCTTTGTCTGAGAAGCCGAAGCTTACCCATACGATTCTCGTTTCCAATAAGGGAAAGAGTAATTTGCTTTTCGAGCAGGTTCAGGTTTTTAATAAAGCCGTTTCTGTCAGTCTTGGCAATAGAGTCCTGAAACCAGGTGCAAGTACAAAGTTAAAGATAAGTGTTACTCCGAAATATCTGAAACGCGAGAAAGGTCGTCCCAGAGTCCTTCTGATAACCAACGACCCCTTGCACCCCAAGACAGTAATCAATATCGATGTAAAACAATAATACACTGGATATGGAGCATCCCGAAAATAGTGCAGAGTTTGAAGGCCTGACAGTAAACAGTGGAGTAGGTCCTGTTTCTATAGTGAATCCTTATCTGAAGCGTGGTCGTTTCGCCAGACGTCAACTTACAGCGGGCGATTACGTCGAGGGTATTCTGCGTGGCAATGTTTCCGTATTGGGGCAGGCCGTAACGCTGGTAGAGAGTACCAATCCTGCCCATCAGGCTATTGCCCAGGAGGTGATAGAGAAGTGTCTGCCATATTCTGGGAAGAGTGTCAGAGTGGGTATCAGCGGTGTTCCTGGAGCAGGTAAGAGTACCAGTATTGACGAGTTTGGTATACACGTCCTGAAGGAGTATGGTGGTCGTCTGGCTGTCTTGGCCATCGACCCCAGTAGCGAACGCTCCAAGGGTAGTATACTGGGCGATAAGACGCGAATGGAGAAGCTCTCTGTACATCCAGATTCCTTCATCCGTCCCAGCCCTTCGGCTGGTAGCCTGGGTGGTGTTGCCAGAAAGACACGCGAGACAATTATCCTTTGCGAGGCTGCCGGTTTCGACAAGATTTTCGTCGAGACAGTTGGCGTGGGTCAGAGCGAGACGGCGTGCCATTCCATGGTCGATTTCTTCCTGCTGATTCAGTTGTCCGGCACTGGAGACGAGTTGCAGGGCATCAAGCGTGGTATTATGGAGATGGCAGACGGCATTGTCATAAACAAGTGCGATGGCAATAACGTCGACAAGTGCCAGTTGGCTGCTACACAGTTCAGGAACGCATTACAACTATTCCCGAAACCTGAGAGCGGATGGGAACCTAAGGTGCTGACCTATAGCGGTTTCTATGGATTGGGAATCAAGGAAATCTGGGATATGATATACGAGTATGTGGATTTCGTTAAGAAAAACGGATACTTTGAATACCGTCGTGCGGAGCAGGCCAAATACTGGATGTACGAAAGTATAAACGAGCAATTGCGTAACAATTTCTATCAGAATCCTACCATTGCAGATATGTTACAGGCTGCCGAAAAGAGCGTGCTGGAGGGTCAGCGTTCCTCATTTATTGCTGCTAAGCAACTCCTCGATTCTTATTTTGCACTCCTCCATTAGCCATTTGGGAGTACTTGTTGCTCCACATATACCAATAGAATTACAATCTTGCAGCCAACGAAGGTCAATCTCGTTGGCCGTATCTATCATATAGGATCGGGGGTTGGCATCCTTGCATTCCTTGAAGAGCACCTTTCCGTTACTGCTTTTCTTGCCACAGACAAAAAGGACTACATCATGAGTCTTGGCAAACTCCCTGATGTTAGGCATCCTATTGGCAACCTGTCGGCAGATGGTATCGTAGAATGTAAATGTGGCGTTGCTGCCAATATGCTTTTCTATGTATTCCACAATGCGACGGAATTCATCCAAAGGTTTTGTAGTTTGTGAGTACAGGCAGATATCCTTATGGTAATCCAGCTTGTGTAGGTCCTCTATTGATTCAATGACGATGGCTGTTCCCTCTGTCTGTCCTACTAGACCCAGTACTTCGGCATGGCCGTTCTTTCCGAAGATTACAATCTGTTTCTTGTGCTCCGTATCGGCATTGTACTCCTTCTTGATGCGTTCTTGTAGGTGGAGTACAACGGGGCAGGTAGCATCAATTATCTCGATTTCGTTCTTTTGGGCCAGAAGATATGTCGATGGCGGTTCTCCATGAGCTCTTAGCAAGACCTTGGATTTGTGAATGTCCTTCAGTTCCTCATGATTGATAGCCGTGAGCCCTAATCGTTGCAGGCGGTCACACTCCTTGCCATTGTGGACGATGTCGCCCAGGCAGAACAGATGTCCGTCCTTATTCAACTCCTCCTCGGCCTTACCTATGGCGCGAGTCACGCCGAAGCAAAACCCCGATCCCTGATCTATCTCTATGTTCATTCGCCTGTTACGCGCTTGAATTGGTCCATAAGCCAAGCCTTCTGCTCGGGAATGGACATGTGGCTGTTGTCTAATACGATGGCATCGTCGGCTTTCCTAAGAGGGCTGACAGCACGTGTGGTGTCTATTCTATCACGCTCGCGAATGTTGGCCAGAATCTCTTCCATATTACACTTCTCGCCTTTGGCAATCAGCTCGTCGTATCTTCTCTGGGCACGAATCTCATCGCTGGCCGTAACAAATATCTTCAGTTCGGCATTAGGGAATACTACGGTTCCTATGTCTCTGCCGTCCATGATTACACCCTTTGCTTCGCCCATTAGTCTTTGCAGGTCCACCATGGCCTCTCTCACAAAACCCAATGCTGCCACATGGCTCACTTTGTTCGAGACCTCCAGTGTTCGGATCTTGTCCTCCACGCAGACACCGTTAAGGTATGTGTCAGGCTTTCCAGTAGCAGGGTTCAACTGGAAGGTGATGTAGATGTCGTTCATCTTTTTCTTCAGTTCCTCTATGTCAATCTTGTCGTCCTTAACGAGTCCGTTCTGGATACAGAAGAGTGTTACGGCTCTGTACATAGCACCTGTGTCTATGTAGACATATCCGATTTCCCGTGCCAAATCCTTTGCCATCGTGCTCTTGCCGCAGGAAGAGTGTCCGTCAATGGCTATTGTTATTTTATTCATGTGTAATACTTCAGTTATTCTTTTGTTGTTTTCTGGAAGCTATATGCAAGATTTAGTGAGATTGTGGGAGCACCGATATGGTATTTTGCATATGCTAATCCTACTTTCAGTTTCTTTAGGTTGACACCCGCTCCGAACGAGAGTCCGGCTGCATGCGAACTTCCTGCAGCCTTCATTTCGAATGCACGGCGGAAATTGAATCCGGCACATACATATACCACAGGGATAGGGTAGGCGTCCACACCGATTTCAAAGTGATTGGTGAAGATTCTTCCGCCGCTGACCTCGCCGTCCGACGAGAAATAGTCGCTCTGGCTCCAGTGGGTAAGGTCTACCATGGTGACGGATATGTCGATAGGCGCATGACCCAGTCCTTTGGTAAAACCGATTCGCATATCAAAGGGAAGCCGTTCGCCCGTATCGCCGAATCTCTTTACCTGGCCACCGATATTTCTGGCCACGGCAGAGATAGACAGATTCTTTTCTTCCCAGTAGTAATTAAGTCCCAAGTCTACAGCCAGTGCACAGGAAGAGAACTCCCCATAGTGAGAGTAGATGATCTTTCCTGTTGCTCCACCCGATAGCCTGTCTGTCAGCATGTAGCTGTATTGTCCGCCTATGCAGAAGTCCAGTGGTTTCATCTCGCCTATGATTTCTCCTGCCAGATCCGTCTCTTTCATCGAGCCGTACCCCACAAACTGGAGATAGGCGCCCCATGTTCCTCGGCTGCCTGCTGTCTGTGCGTAAGCTGCGCCGCCCGCCTTACAACCTTGCATGTAGGACATGAAGTTGGCTCCTATGCTCTTGTCGCTTATGTTCGAAAGCAGTGCGGGGTTGGCTGATGCTATTTGTATTTCGTCCTGAACAAGTGATATATTCTTGCCTCCCAGACCTGTAATATGTGATGAACTGGGTAGACTCAGAAAGTTAAATATGCTGGTACTTTCCTGACAGAATGATTCTGCCTGCATGAATAATAATGCCCAAATAAGTGGAAGTATGCGCTTCTTTGTCATTGTTTTTATTTATTTGCGCTCAAAGATAGTTCATTTTCTTTCAATATTGTCCATTTATCGCACAAAAATTAAACTGAGTCCAAAAAAATATGCATGATAGATACGTGAAATAAAAAAAATGTGCTAAATTTGCCCCAAATAGATGTCTTTTGTGGATAAAAATAAGAAAAATAAATATTATGGATGCTAACAAAACTGTAAACGAAGAGCTGCAAGGGCAGAAATCCACCAATATCCTTATTGGTTACGTTTTGTCGTTGGCTCTTATGTTCGTTGCCTTTGAGTACACTCAGCGTGAAGTGAAGGTGGTTGACGAGGGCAAGATTTATGATTTCAAGATGGAGGAAGATATGATTCCTATCACCCATCAGGAGGAACAGATGGCACCTCCCCCAGCTGCAGCTCCCACCGTTATGGAAGTTATCAACGAGGTTGAGGATGATACAGAGTTGCCTGAAGAGGAGATCCAGACTACTGAGGAAGTTAATCAGGCAATCACTACTGTAGTTGGTACCGGTGCTCCCACAGCTGTTGTTTCTGGTCCTGTAGGTCCCGTTGTCGAGGCTGACGATGATGATCGTATCTTTGACGTCGTTGAAGAGAATGCTCAGTTCCCTGGTGGTGACGAGGCATGTATGAAGTGGCTACACGAACATATTAAATATCCTCAGATCTGTATCGAGCAGAATGTTCAGGGCCGTGTTCAGGTTGCTTTCGTTGTAAACCGTGACGGTAGTATTGTTGACGTTAAGGTTATGCGTTCTCCAGACCCCAACTTGTCTAAGGAGGCAGAGCGCGTGGTTAAGCTGATGCCTAAGTGGAAGCCTGCTAAGCAGGGTAACAAGACGGTTCGTTCACGCTTCAACCTTCCTGTTAATTTCCGTTTGAGCTAATACAATTCCAAAATAAATGTAAGGCTGCTCTCCTTGTTGGTGGGCAGCCTTGTTTTTCCTTATTTACCTGTAAACTTATATTATAATGTATAGCAGTAGCGAACTCATGCAGATGGTTAACCATACCATCGAATCTCTTCCCTACGACAGGAAGCCGGCCGCCTTGTACGAACCCATAAAGTATGTCTTGTCCTTGGGTGGCAAAAGGTTGCGTCCTGTGTTGATGCTGATGGCCTATAACATGTACAAGGAGGATGTTGAGCACATCCTGATGCCTGCCGTTGCCATCGAGACCTACCATAATTTCACCCTGCTTCACGATGATCTTATGGACCGTGCAGAGGTTCGCCGTGGAAAACCTTGTGTACACAAGAAGTGGAATGATAATGCTGCCATCCTGAGTGGCGATAATATGCTGGTGCTGGCATTTCATCGTATGCTACAATGCGACGAGCAGTATATGCCTGCTGTCCTGCGCCTGTTCACAGAAACAGCCCTCGAGATAGACGAAGGCCAACAGTTTGATATCGACTTCGAAGAGCGTTCGGATGTGACAGAGGCAGAGTACATCGAGATGATAAGACTGAAGACCTCGGTCCTCTTGGCCTGTGCCCTCAAGATTGGAGGTGTCTTAGGCGGTGCCACCGCTCAGGATGCCGAAGCACTATACGAGTTTGGCGAGAAGTTGGGACTCGCTTTCCAGCTACAGGATGATTACTTGGATGTCTACGGAGATTTCAAGACCTTTGGTAAGCAGATAGGCGGTGACATCATGTGCAACAAGAAAACCTATATGCTCATCAATGCCCAGTTGTTGGCCAACGAAGTGCAGGCCCGCGAACTGGCTATGTGGCTGAATAAGGAAAATCCGCAGCGCGAGGAAAAGGTGGCAGCCGTCACCCGCCTTTACGACGAGATTGGTGTGCCCGAATTGGTTCGGAATAAGATAAATCAGTATTACCAGCAGGCAGCTCAGGCATTATCTCGCATTTCGTTGCCCCAGGAGCGTACAGCTGTTCTCTGGGACTATGCCCAGTCTATGCTCAATAGAAAATCATGATAGATACGCACAGCCATATCTATGGCTCTGAGTTCGACGAAGACCGCGAGCATGTTGTGCAAAGAGCTAGGCAGGCTGGGGTAGAGTGCATCTTGTTGCCCAATATCAACGAGGCTTCCATCGTCCCCATGCTTTCCCTCTGTCAGTCCTATCCCGACTACTGCTATCCCATGATGGGTTTGCATCCCGAGGATGTTGCTGACGACTATCTGCAGGTCCTCGAGCGTATGGAGGAAAGGTTGAAGGCCCCCTCCCACCCATACATAGCAGTCGGAGAGGTGGGGCTTGATTTCTATTGGGATGCCAGTCGTGCCGCTCAGCAGATAGATGCTTTCACCCGCCAGATAGAATGGGCTGTCCGCTACAGACTGCCATTGGTGATACATTCGCGCAATGCCCAAGCCCAATTGGTGCAGGCCCTTCGTCCCTATGCCTCAGAGGGGCTGACGGGCGTCTTTCATTGCTTTGGCGGTACAGTCGAAGAGGCGCAGGAGTTGCTCACCTTCGAGGGTTTTGTTTTGGGCATCGGAGGTGTCTCCACTTTCAAGAAATCGTCCTTGCCCGAGGTGCTGCAAACCGTTCCCCTTCAGCGTGTTGTGTTGGAAACGGATGCACCGTATCTGGCTCCTGTTCCCTATCGTGGAAAGCGTAACGAATCCGCTTACGTGGCAGAAGTAATGCTTAAAGTCGCAGATATATATAATGTATCGCCTGCGGAAGTGGAAAATGTTACCAATGCCAATGTTATGCATGTTTTTTCGCGTGTGAAATAGTATCAACGTGTGCAAATAGTTGAAAAAAACCACTTTACCCGAAAGTTTTTTGCAATAACATGTGGTAATGTTCAAAAAAAAAGATATTTTTGTAACCGAAAACGTATATTGTGACGCATAATATGTGCGTTTGTGCCTAAGGAGAGATGCTCGAGTGGCTGAAGAGGCACGCCTGGAAAGCGTGTATACGTCAAAAGCGTATCCGGGGTTCGAATCCCCGTCTCTCCGCAAGGAGTTAACGGGGTTCAAAGCCATCAAGGCAGAAAGCCTATGCGAATCCCCGTCTCTCCGCAAGGAGTTAACGGGGTTCAAAGCCATCAAGGCAGAAAGCCTATGCGAATCCCCGTCTCTCCGCTTTCAAATGTGATTGAGACATTTAGTGAGAATAAAATAATACAAAAAGTAATAACATTAATCAATTTAAACGAACACAAAATGAAAAAGTTATTTGCAATTGTTGCGCTTGTAGCAGCATGTACTTTTGGAGCAACATCATCTGTAAGAGCACAGGAAGATGTGGCAGAGGCTACTGAACAGGTAGATACCGCTGCTGTTGATAGCGCTGTTGTTGACACCGCTGCTACTGACGAAGTAGAAACAGAAGCTGCTCCCGTTGTGGAGGAAGAGAGTGAAGGTATTTTCAAGACATTGAAGACAAAGTACATCGAGGGTGGTGCAGGCTTCATGTCATTGGTAGCAATCGCCCTGGTTCTGGGTCTTGCTTTTTGTATCGAGCGCGTTATCTATCTGTCTCTCGCTCAGATTAATACCCGTAAGTTCACAAAGGATCTGGCTGCTAAGGTTGCTGCTGGTGACGTTGCTGGTGCAATTGATTTCTGCAAGGGCACACGTGGTCCTGTAGCTCAGGTAAGCCGCAAGGCTATGGAGTGTCTGGCTAGTACAGACCGCAACGATATCGGTACTATCGAGAGTACTATCAACATGGAGGCTGAGGTTCAGGGTTCTTATCTCGAGCAGAACTGCTCATGGATCACCCTCTTCATCGCCATGGCTCCCTCTCTTGGATTCTTGGGTACTGTAATCGGTATGGTTATGGCATTCGATGATATCCAGCGTGCTGGTGATATCAGTCCTACCGTTGTTGCCGGTGGTATGAAGGTGGCTTTGATTACCACTATCTTCGGTATTATCGTTGCTTTGATTCTTCAGGTATTCTACAACTACATTTTGGCTAAGGTAGAATCTCTGACCAGTAACATGGAAGAGGCAGCACAGGAGTTGCTGACTATGTGTGTACAGTCTGACAAGTGTAAGAAGTAATAACCGATTTTTAGAGAGAGAATTATGAAGCTAGAGAAAATTTCCCAGATGGCTTTGTACATCTGCATTGGAATTATCCTGGTATCCTTCGCATTGTTCTTGACGATCGGCTATGATAATCCTGTAGGTGACAATAATGAGCCTATTCTGACAGACATCATCATGTGGTTGATGTACTTGATGGTAATTACAACAGCAGGACTTACTATATGGTCAGGTTTCAGAGGCATTGCCAGTAGCAAGGGCACAGACCCTGCTGCTTCGACTGGTGTACCAGGCGGTAAGGTATCCCTCTGCACATGGGGCCTGTTCATTGTTTCATTGGTAATTGGTCTTTTATTAGGCTTGGGCGAGTCAGATTTCACTGCTGCCGACGGCACTGTTACCACAGCCGGTTGGGTTACCCTCGTTGATGCATTCTGTGTATCTATCGGTATCCTTATCGTTGCTGCTGCAGCTGCTGTAATCGTCAGCATGACAGGCGTCCTGACCAAGAGCGCTGTTAAAAAATAACATCCTTAAATAAGTAGATATGGCAAAGAAGAAAAAGAAAATGCCTGGTCTGAACACCAGTTCAACGGCGGATATTTCTTTCATGTTGCTTATCTTCTTCCTGGTGACAACATCTATGGATACGGATATGGGTTTGGCTCGTCGCCTTCCCCAGCCGCCAGATCCAGATCAGGAGGATGCTCAGGTCGACATCAAGTCAAGAAATATCTTGTATGTCCGCTTGAACGCTGCTGGTCAGTTGAATGTCAAGGATGAGGTGACTTCTGCATCAGAGGGTTATATCGAGTTTGGTGCATTACGTCAGCGCGCTAAGGAGTTCATCAAGAACGAACAGAACTTCAGCAAGTGGCCAGAGAAGCATGTTAAGGTTATCAATCTGCTGGGACGCTGTTATGTGACAGACAAGCATGTAATATCAGTACAGACTGACCGTGGTACGCCATACAATGCGTACTTCCAGGTTCAGAACGAGCTGGTAGCCGCATATACAGAGTTGCGTAATGAGATTTCAAAGGAGAAGTTCGGTCGTGAGTACCAGTATTTGTCGGACGAGCAGAAAGCAGCTATCCGCGAGTATTATCCTCAGAACATCTCCGAGGCTGAACCTAAAAAGTATGGAGGAACACAATAATGGCAGGATTTAAGAGAAAAGAAGGTCGTGAGATGGTCGAGATGAATACCTCATCTCTGCCCGACTTGATTTTTACCATCTTGTTCTTCTTTATGATGGTAACAACCATGCGTGAAGTTACGCTGAAGGTAAAGTTCGTTGTTCCCCAGGGTACTGAGTTGGAGAAGCTCGAGAAGAAGTCCGCTGTTTCATTCATCTATGTTGGTCCTCCAACAGATCAGCTTCGTGCTCAGATGGGTAGCGGTACTCGTATTCAGCTGAACGACCGCTATGCCGAGCCTCGTGAGGTAATGGATTTCGTAGCTGCTGAGCGCCAGGGTATGGTAAACGAGGCAGAACAGGTTATCTCCATCAAGGCTGACCAGAACACTCAGATGGGTTATATAACCGATATCAAGGAAGTGTTGCGTAAGTCTTGGGCTTTGCGTCTGAATTATTCAGCTTCGCGTCGTAACTGATAAATAACAGATATTCTATAAAAAAGAGGTGACTTGTTTTTCCAAGTCACCTTTTTTTTGTACTTTTGTGACCATAATAAATACACGATTCTTATGATAAGTATTATAGCTGCTGTGGCGCAGAACTTGGCCATAGGGTATCAGAATAAACTGCTCTATTGGTTACCCAACGACCTGAAGCGTTTCAAGGCGCTCACCACGGGCCACACCATTATTATGGGACGTCGCACCTTCGAGTCTTTACCCAAGGGCGCCCTTCCCAACCGCCGTAACGTGGTGCTTACACGCTCGCAGATAACCTTCCCTGGGGCAGAGACCTTCCCCTCCCTAGAGGCTGCGTTGGCCTCCTGTGCTCCCACAGAAGATATATATATAATAGGTGGCGCCAGCGTTTATAGCGAGGCCCTGCCCCTGGCTGACCGCCTATGCCTGACAGAGATAGCAGACACCCCAGCGCAGGCGGATGCCTTCTTTCCCCAGTTCTCTGGGGAGGAGTGGACCGAAGTCTGGTCAGAGGAGCATCAGACGGACGAACGTCATGACCACGTCTACCGCTTTGTGGATTACGAAAGGAAATAACGTCAAAGAAGAATAAATGAAACAATACTTAGACCTACTGCAGCGCATCCTCGATGAAGGCAACAAGAAGAGCGACCGCACCGGCACCGGTACCGTCAGCATCTTCGGCCATCAGATGCGTTTCAACCTCGAGGAAGGCTTTCCTCTGCTCACCACCAAGAAAGTTCATCTCAAGAGTATCATCTATGAGCTGCTCTGGTTCCTGCAGGGCAATACCAATGCCCATTGGCTGCAGGAGCGTGGTGTAAGAATCTGGAACGAGTGGGCCGACCCCGAGACAGGCGACTTGGGTCATATCTATGGCTACCAGTGGCGTTCGTGGCCCGACTACGATGGAGGCTTCATCGACCAGATCCAGCAGGCCGTTGATACCATCAAGAATGACCCCAACTGCCGTCGTATCATTGTCAGTGCCTGGAATGTGGCCGACATCAAGAATATGAACCTTCCTCCCTGCCACGCCTTCTTCCAGTTCTATGTGGCAGATGGCAAGCTCAGCCTGCAGCTCTATCAGCGCAGTGCCGACTGCTTCCTGGGTGTTCCCTTCAACATAGCCTCTTATGCCCTCCTCTGTATGATGATGGCTCAGGTCTGCGGCCTCAAACCCGGCGAGTTCATCCATACCACGGGCGATACACATATCTATCTCAACCACATGGATCAGGTTAAGCTACAGCTTAGCCGCGAGCCTCGCAAGCTGCCCAGGATGATTATCAATCCCGAGGTCAAGAGCATCTTCGACTTCCAGTACGAAGACTTCCAGCTTGTCGATTATGATCCATGGCCAGCCATCAAGGGCGTTGTAAGTGTGTAACCTTTATGCCGTTGCCCGAGGACTTTGTACGTTTGATGCACGAGCAGTATGGAAAAGATACTGCCGATGCGCTGTGCCAGGCCCTCAGTGAGACAGACCCCGAGGTTTCCATTCGTCTCAATCCTCGCAAGGGACAGCCCCTTGTGATGGAAAATGTAAATGCCGAGCCCGTTTCATGGTGCCCCGATGCCTATTACCTGAGCGAGCGCCCCGCCTTTACTTTCGACCCACTCCTGCATGCCGGTGCCTACTACGTCCAGGAAGCCTCTTCTATGTACATTGCGGAACTTGTCCGCAAGGCAATGTTCAATGTTCAATGTTCAATGTTCAATGCTCCCATTGCCGCTCTCGACCTTTGCGCCGCCCCAGGTGGCAAGAGCACCCTTTTAGCCAGTTTGTTGCCCGAAGGCTCGGTCCTTATCAGTAACGAGCCCATGCCAAAGCGAGCTCAGGTGCTGGCCGAGAATATGCAGAAATGGACCCGTATGACAAAGGGCGAATATCCTGTCCGTTGTATCGTCACACAGAACTATCCTGCCGACTTTACTGCCTTCACAGATACCTTCGATTTGCTGGTGACTGATGTCCCCTGCTCAGGCGAAGGCATGTTCCGCAAGGATGAGGTTGCCGTACAGGACTGGAGTCTGCAGAATGTAGACCTCTGCTGGCATCGACAGCGCGAGATTCTGCAAGACATCTGGCATACCCTCAAACCCGGCGGTTTGCTTATCTACAGCACCTGCACCTTCAATCATTTCGAGGACGAGGACAATGCCCGATGGATATGCGATACCCTTGGTGCAGAGCTGCTCGAAGAACGCCATTTCCTTCCCGGTCGGGATAGGGGAGAAGGCTTCTATTGTGCCGCTATTCGGAAAAACAGTCCAATTCAAAATTCTGTGGCAGAGAACAATTCTCAATTGCCAATGTTCAATGCTCAATGTTCAATGCTCAATGTCATACCTCCCGCTTTCACGGTAGCCCCCGATATGCCCCGTGTAGAGCTTAGTTATACCGAGGCCCTACAATACTTGCGTCGCGAAGCCGTTCGTGTGCCAGCGCCCCGCGGAATGGTTCTTTTATGCTATAAGGGTTATGTGTTGGGTCCGGGTAAGTGTGTGGGCAATCGCATCAACAATCTCTACCCCGAACAGTGGCGCATCCGTACCACCTATACTACGCCGTTCAGCCTAGCTGCTCTTTCTTGAATTCCAGCGGTGTCATGCCCGTTATGCGGCGGAAGGCCGTCGAGAAATAGTCCGGGTTGTTGAACCCTACATCGTAGGCAATTTCCTTCAGTGGTTTTGTGGTATTCAGAATCAGGAATTTTCCCTGCTGTATACGCGTCTCCTGAATATACTGGTAGGGCGTCATGCCCGTCTGTTGCAGGAAGATCTTGCGGAAGCGGCTGTAGCCCCAGTTGATGGCCTTTGCTACATCCTCCGATCGTATATCTTTCTCGTAGTTGTTGTGGATGAACAGCAGTGCCTGATGGATGTCCTCCGTCGTCTCCTTCTCCTCGGGACTGGATGTATTGTCGTACGACGATATGTAGCCCAGCAGCATGTTCACATAGCCGCTCAGCAACTGCTGATAGCCCTTCTCCATGTATTGGGCCGCCTTTATGCCCTGGTTAAAGAGCCATACGATGTCCTTGTTCATGGTAATGGGCAGGTGGAACAGCGGATGTCCTGTCGAGAAGAACCCGTTCTTTACCCTCATCTCTATGTTAGGCCCCCGGAATCCTATCCAGTATTCCTTCCATCCCGTTTTCTCGTTTGGGTGGTAGGTGTGGCGTTCCTGTGGGAAAAGCATCATCATATCGCCTGCCTTCACCTGCATCTCGCCCCCAGTCTCCGAGCGGAAGACACCCGCCCCCTTGGCGCAGTACACCAGCTGGTATTCGTCCAGCATACGTCCTGCCGCAGGCTGGAATCTGTATGACAGAGGATGTCCGGCAGGCGGATAGCTCTCGCCCGGCATAATCTCTTGGCTACCTACGCAGTTCACCGTCAGCCCCCAGTCCAGGTCATGCTCCACGGACGGGAGGTACTTGAAGTTCAGATGCTCGTTCTTGCGTGTCATAATGTATGGATAATAGCACTGATTCTTTCGCAAAGATAAGAATAATCCATGTAACATATCACCGAATTATTGGTTTTTTTTGAACCCAAACAGACGAAAATGCTATTAAATATCATATTTTGATGCACTAATGACAATAATTAAAGGTTTGATCCCTTGCATAGCCGTAATTTTGACTCAGATTTTACATAAAAACCTAATGATTAGCTATAAAATGAAGAGAATTATTCCGTTTTTGGTCTTATGGACCCTTCTTTGAGCATGTATGCACTCGAGGTCAATAATCTTAGGACACAGGCATACACCAATCCCATAGGCATCGACATTGCCATTCCCTCTTTCAGTTGGCAGCTCAGTTCCGCAGAACGAGGCGTTATGCAGACCTCTTACAGTATCAGAATCAGTACAGAACGTGATTTTAATAATATTGAATGGGAGTCGGGAGTTGTGGAGAGCAGCCAGTTGGCAGATGTTCAGGCCACAGGCTTTACGCCCAAGGCCCGAACCCGTTACTACTGGCAGGTAACGGTTACCGATAACAAGGGAAATACGTCTACCAGCACAGAAAGGGCTTACTTCGAGATCGGACTTAAAGCCACAACGGCCTGGAACAAGTCCAAATGGATAAAAGGTACGCGTACGCCTAAGAGCGGCGCCTCTGTTGCTGTTATCAAGGACTAGAAAGAAGTATCCCATAACGCCCACTACAGCTTGCACGGCGCTGACTGACTATACGGATAACCGGGGTCGCACTATCTGGTTCAACAGCTGTTACTATCGCGCCAATGTGCTGTGGGAAGGCGACCGCATGGGCATACGCGACATACATCTGTTTGACGAGAACGTAGAATCATACTACCTGCGTAATGTCTGTACCTCAAACGAATGTATCTACATGACATTGCCTATCGTGGATGGTTGCCTGTGGAGTACGGCAGACAATATGGCCAGCCTGCGCTTTTATGCTGTTAAGACAAGCGGCCGGTTAAGGGAGCTGAAGGGTGGTGAGCCTGTTATCACGCAGGCCAAGGGAGGCATGAGCGTGCGTTGGCCGTTGAAGGGCGATGATGGAGAAATCTGCTTGCAGCTGACTGAAGCTCGGATCACTGCCTTCTGTACCAACAAAACTCTTGCATGGTGTATGCAATTGAATGTGCAGCCCCAGTCCAAGCTTCCCTTCCAGACTATAGATGGCAAGACGCTGACGGCCACGCAGGAGGATTATCCATACCGTTTGTCTCTTGAGCGCGGTATCTTTCAAGACCTGCGCCAGAAGTCCGGATTGGTGTTCAGCATCCTTCCTGAAAAGGGAAAAGTGTCGATGAAGATGAAGTAAGAATCAGCTAAAGTCTAAAGCCTAAGGTCTAAAGTCTAAAGTCTGTTCTTCCTACCACCCTTCGGGCAGAACGATGTTTTCGATGTTGTGGGCTTTGCTGAATAATGGAGAGATCTCTTCGTCCGTGAAACCGGCGATGCCGCATCCAATGCGAGTAACGAGGAATGTCAGTTCCGGGTGCGCCTTGGCAAAGGCTATGAACTCATCCACATAGGGGCGAATGGTCTCCACACCGCCCTGCATAGTAGGTATGGCATAGCTCTGCCCTTGCAGGCCAACGCCCTGTCCCATGATAGCTCCAAACTTGCGGAGCGCCACGAGGGCCGCTCCTCCGCCATGCATACCGCCCAGGTTACTGCCAAAGACAAAAATCTCGCCCGGCTGTAGTTCCGTAATAAACTCTGGTGTAGTCCGTTTCTGTGTCATTGTCCGATGATTTATTCTGCTTCTGATGCAAAGTTACAATAAATATTTGGATTTCCATGTCCAATAATCGTAATGTGGGCGTAGTGAGGGGATAGAGAGGGAGGTAGGAATGAGGCAAAGGTTACATGCTACCCGTTTGGAGGCATAATTCAAGGAGAATTATGCGTAAATTCGAGGCGTTTGCACGCTGAATTCTCCATTTATTTGTACCTTTGTATTCCTAAAGGATTATTTCGCGGGCTACTTGCGATACACTGAACGCTCTGGAATGGAATATCTGTAAAGGAATGTTATGAAGCAGAAAGTGATTCTGATAAAGAGGCATCCGATGGGGGGGACATACCTGGCGATATGCCTGTTTGGATTTATCTTTGCGGTAAGGCCGCTGAACGAGGCGGAGTATAATCACGAGCGGATTCATGCGGCACAGCAACGCGAGCTGCTGTACCTGCCGTTCTTTCTGTGGTATGTGGCGGAATGGCTGGTGCTGCTGCTGAAATACAGGGACAGTAAGCAGGCGTACTATAACATCCGGTTCGAGAAGGAGGCATATAACCATCAGAAGGACCTGCAATACCTGAAGAACAGGAAACACTATCATTATAAATAGCATAGGAATAGAAAGAAGACAGCCTGTTGTGTTACGCTTCACAACAGGCTGTCTTGTGTATGGTGTATGCTACCCGCAGGGTGGGGTAGCAAGAGGGGTTACTTCTTCTTTCCCTTGGGAGCCTTGGTGAGGTCGAGCACGCGGACGTTACGGAACTTGAGGCCGGCACCATGACCGAGGAAGCCGATATGACCGGTCTTGTTGAACATACCGGGATGGTTCTTATGGTCTACGGTGTAGGGGTTGTTGTCGCTGCCATCGGGAGCTACGTTATGGCCCTGGCAGGCTTCCTTGATGTCGCCATCCACGATGACCTCGCCATTAACGGTTACGGTGATGTGGTTGCCCTGAACGCGGATCTCTTCCTCGCTCCACTCGCCCAGAGGCTTGTGCTTGATGCGCTTAGCGGGGATTACACCATATACGGAGCCGTGAACCTGATACTCGCGCAATCCGGCATACATGGGGGCGTCGTGATCCAGAATCTGGCACTCGCACATACCATGGTAAGCTGCATCTACGCCCATAGGAGTACGGATACCTACGCCATTATTGACACCAGGACGCAGGAAGCAGAACTCGAAGCGGAAGACGAAGTCACGATACTCCTTGGCTGTGTACAGGTTGCTCTCGTTGCCATAGTTAGCTGTTACGTTGATGCAACCGTTGATGGGCACGTAGCCTACCTTGTTGCCAACGAAGTTATCCAGGTTTGTACCATCGAACAGCAGCTCAAAGCCCTGTGCCTTTTCCTCGTCTGAGAGAACATAGACGGGTGAGGGCTGCAGCTCGGAGATAATCTTCTTGAGCTCGTCTACGGCATAGCCGTCGTCGGCAGTACCATGAGCTTTATAGAGGGCCATAGCCTTGGTGAGGTTCTCCTTTACTACGTCGTATTCGATATCCTCTGTGGTCTTGTTGATAATGTCCTTTTCGGCTGTGGCAGCGATGTAGCCCAGGTTCTTATCGTCGAGATACTTACCTGCCAGCAGGAAGGCGTTGCGGTTAGGAGTCTTGCCCAGGAAGTTGAGGATGACCTCTTTCTGCTTATCGGTCTTGGCAAGCTGCATGGCTGTGTTCAGACCCTCGTAGCGTGAATCGGCATTCTTCTGATAGTTGCCCATCAGGTTGATGTAGCCGTTCAGAGCATTGTTGTCGCCAGCCTTGGCTGCATTCAGCAATGGAGCGGCTGCCTTCAGGTTGGTGCTACGTAGGAGTGCATTGATGGCAGCCTGTGAGCCTATCTTCTGGAGCTCGTCTACAGATTCGTTGGTATTGGTGGCAGCCAGGATGGGGAAGAAGCGTTCCTGATTAGTGGCCTTCTTCATCTGGGCACTTACGGCCTCGTACTGCTCCTTGGCGCTCAGGCTCTTGAGGCTGGCAGAGAGTGCCTTCTGGTAGTTGCCTACCTGAGCTGCGCTGGCAGCATCCAACAGACCTGAAACCTTGCTGATATCTTCCTTGCTGACAACACCGGTGAGGGCCTGCAGGGCTACGGGGTTCTCCTTGGCCAGATCAAAGACTGTGGGGGCAGCACTCTTGATGCATTTGGCAGCAGCCAACTCCAGCAGTCTGTTCTGCTGCTGGCCTGTGCTGGCCTTCAGAGCCTCTGTCACCTTGCCGGTGAGGTCGCCCTTGAAGCTGAGCAGAGCGCTGAATGCCTCTTCCCAATAGTTGCCACCCAGCTGGTCAATCAGTGTGGAAACAACATCGTCGCCACCAATCTTGCCCAGAGCCTCGATGGCAGCCACGGTGGGCTTGCCACCCTGAGCGAGTGCCTTGGTGAGGAAGGCCTTCTGGCTTTCAACCTTGTTGTCGCCCAACCAGTTGATAATGTCGGCCTTACCTTCCTCTGTCTGAGACTTGTACTTGGCAACTACCTGCTTAGCCAGATCGTCGGTAACCAGATTGTTGGCGGTAGCAAACTTCAGTGCTTGCATACGCAGGGCATGATCTTTGCTCTTGAGGGTCTTTACGATAGTAGGACCGGCATTAGCGCCCAGCTTCATCAGATTGTCATAAGCCTGGGCATAAGGTGCGGCACCGGCATGCTGCTCGAATTCGATAGGCTTCTCGTCGCCAGCCAACAGACGGATCTGTGACTGCAGGAACTGCTGTACGTACTGGTCTGGAGCCTTGGGGGCAGCAGCACGGAGTCCGTCCAGAACGGCCTGCTTGTACTTGGTGTTGGCAGAAGCATAGTTGGTAACACCATTGATGGCGTACTCCAACAGGTTGTTCTTGGCCTTCTCGGTGGGCTGCATCATGCTAACCAACAGTTGGATAGACTGAGGGGCAGCCTTGGCAATATCTTCCATCTCGCGATTGAAGTCGGTCTGATTCTGTAATGGCATCAGTGCCAATGCATCCTGCACAATGGTTTGTGTAGTTCTCTGCCTTGCATCCTGTGCAAAGGCGGGAGCGGTGTTGACCGTCAGCATCAGAACGGCCAGCAACAGTATGTTAAATATCTTCTTCATTGTAATTGATAATTGAGGGCGCTATGCGCCAATTGAGAATTGAGAATTATTTGATTCTTCACTCTTCACTCTTCATTCTTCATTCTTCACTTCCTTAAATCATCTTCCCCCATTCGCCGCGCATAGGCTGGTTGATAAGCAGGTTGGCAGCATCGTCGCCTACGAAGAGCTGCGTCTTGGGGTCGAAATGAAGGGTACGGTTCAGACGCAGTGCGCATACACCCATATTGACGATGGTGGCACTGTGATGACCATTGGTCTCGTTCAGGGCGAACTGACGGCGGTTGCGAACACACTCCAGGAAGTCGGTGTTGCGAGGCTCGGGATCGGGCAACTCGTTGATAATCTCCTGCACATTGGGGATGGTGCACTCGAATCCCTTGTAGACCTTGCCCTTGGGGCCTTCGATATAGGGAACCTTGCCCTCGCTCTCGAAGCCTTCGCCCTCGAGGATAATCTGACAGCCGTCCTCGTAAGTATAGGTGATAGAGCGCCAGATACCCACTGCATCGGGGTGCTGCTGAGGAGCATCAATCTCCACCTTAACAGGGAAGGTGTCGTCCTTACCCAGGATATACTGAACGGGGTCGATATAATGCTGACCCATATCAGCCAGACCACCACCGTCGTAGTCGAAGTAACCACGGAAGGTCTGGTGTGTACGGTGGATGTTATAGGGCTTGTAGGGAGCGGGACCCAGCCAGAGGTCGTAATCCAACTCCTTAGGAATGGGCTGAACCTCCAGATTCTCTTTTCCTACCCAGTAGAACTTCCAGGTGAAACCTGTAGCACCGGAGATGCGTACCTTCAGGGGCCATCCCAGCAGACCGCTATCCACCAGTTTTTTCAGGGGCTTAACATCGGTACCCAAGCCATAGAAGGTGTCCTTGAAGCGGAACCAGGTGTTCAGACGGAACACACGGGCATTGCGCTTGACAGCTTCCTCTACGCGCTTACCCTCGCCAATGGTTCGGGTCATAGGTTTCTCACAGAAGATATCCTTGCCGGCATTGGCAGCCTCAACTGACATCAGTCCGTGCCAATGGGGTGGGGTGGCAATGTGAACAATATCCACATTGGGATCATGGATGAGGTCGCGGAAGTCGTGATAGGCCTTCACGGTCTCGTTAAAGTTTTTCTTGGCAGCGGCAACGGCAGACTCCAGGTGTTTCTGGTCTACGTCGCACACAGCTACCAGACGACAGGACTGGTCGCTGGCAAAGTGGTGACCTGAACGTCCTATACCGCCTACACCGATGATACCACGTGTAAGCTGATCACTTGGAGCAACAAAGTTGTTGGCTCCACCCATCTTACCCATCACTTCGCGAGGCAAGATGCTGAACAGTGCCGATGCGGCAGCTGTCCTCTTAAGAAAAGATCTTCTGTTTAGTGCCATAATTGGGTTGTTTTCATAGATAATTTACGTTTACGTGAGGCAAAAATAAAAAAATCTAAGGAAACAACCAAGAAAAAACTTTATTTATTCTGTTTCTTCTTTGGGCTTTTCTGCTTCTTCGCGTTTTGGCGCTTCTTCTTTGGGCTTTACCTTATCGAAAAGCTTGTATGTGGTGCGTAAAACCTTGAATTCGGTACGTCGGTTATAGGCGTGACAGATTTCCTGTTTCTCGACCTCCTCAAGGCGCAGGATGAAGCTCTCCGTGAGTGTGTCGCCTTCGTGCAGGAAGTCGTTCTGCTCGGCCATCTTGCGGGTGACTACCTTGGGACGTTTCTCGCCATAGCCAACGGGGGTGAGACGTTCTGCCTCGATGCCATGTGCAATGAGGTAGTTGACTACACTCTCGGCACGGCGCTGGCTGAGCTTCTCGTTATATTCATCCTTGCCACGAAAGTCGCAATGCGAAGAAAGCTCAATGGTGACATTGGGATTCTCGTTGAGCAGGTCGACCAGGCTGTCCAAAGCCTGCGTGCTGTTTTCGGTAAGTGCGGCACTGTCGAACTCGTAGAACACGTTACGGATAAGCACGGGGTTGTTGATGCTGGCCAGCGGGAACTGCAGGACAAACTCCTGACTGACACTGCTGGTGTCTACGTGCAACTCCTCCTTGTGGTTCAGGTAGCCGGTGCAGGTGCCCAGGAAGACGTAATCCACATTGGGCGTCACCTCCTGTACGAAAGAGCCGTCGCCATGCACGCTGAGTTTCTGGTACGTACCGTCGTTGCCCACCATATAGACCAGTCCTTCGGGCAACTCGTAGCCGTCCTTCTCGTAGACCCATCCCTTGACGGTATGCACAACATCCGGACATTCAAAGGACATGATATGATCCCATCCGCGTGCATCGCCTCGATTGGTTGAGAAAAAGCCGCGATTGTGCAGCCCTTCGAAGGTCATGCCGAAGTCGTCTCCGTTGCTGTTCATGGGCACCTTCAGGTTATCAATCTGCCAGGTGTCTGCTATGGTATCGCGTCTGGCCCTGAAGATGTCCAGTCCGCCCATACCCACATGTCCGTTGCTGGAGAAATAGAGGTCGCCATTCGGACGAAAGGCAGGGAACATCTCATCGCCCTCGGTATTGATGGGTTCGCCCAGATTCTCCACACCGCCCAGGCCGCCGCCCTCTGTCAGGGCAATGCGCCATATATCCTTTCCGCCCATGCCGCCTGGCATGTCGCTGGTGAAATACAACCATCTGCCATCGGGCGAGACGGCAGGATGTGCATAACTGGAAAGGGTGTCCTTGGTAATCTGCAGCAGCTGCGGCTTGCTCCATGTTGCATCGCTGCGCTGGCTGGTGTATATCTCGGCATAACGGGGATAGTCGGCATCGTAGGTGCAGCGGGTAAGGTACATGGTCTTGCCGTCTGGCGAGAAGCAGCAGGCGCCCTCCTCGTAGTCGCTGTTCAGCTCGCCCTCGGCTATCTCGGGTGCCCCCCATTTGCCCTTGTCGTCTTTCTTGCTAAAGAATATATCGCTGCTCTTGGTGCCGGTGATACCGCTAATCTCGTTTCCAGTGGCCTGTGGGCGTGTGGTGGTGAGGAATATCTGGTCGGCATCGGTGCCCCATAGCATAGGCGAGAAGTCAGCACGACGGCTGTTCAGGATGGGCTCCTTCTTTATGGTGTACAGCGTGGGTTTCTTCTTCCAGATAGGAGCCTGCATACATCCCTGCACGCCATTGACGGCAAGAGGGGCTTTGGGCACCATCTCCAGATAGGTGTTATAGCTCTTTATGGCAGCCTTGTAGTCGCCCTGCTTCTGTTGCAACTGCCCCAGATAGAGCCATGCAAGGGTGTCAGGATATTCATATCGGATGGCGTTCTGATAGGCACCGACGGCCTTGGCCGTATAATTGATCTTCCTGTAGCACTCGCCCATCTTCCAGGCTGTCATGCCACGTTTCGCCTTGTCTGTGGTCTTGGTGCGGGAATAGGCCTTCTTGTATTCCGAGGCAGCAAAGGTGTACTCGCCAATGGCATAGTACTGGTCGCCCTTCTTCAGGTGATTGTCGGCACCACAAGAAGAGAGCAGGCACCCTCCTATAACAGCTATAAGAAGATAAAAGGAGATAGAAGGAGATAAAAGACAATTGTGTTGTCCTCTATCTTCCGTCGCTGATAAGTGGTTGTTTTCCTTTATCTTCCTATATCTACCTAACATATTAAACGTGAAGTATTCTATATAATAACGTATGAGACCTACTTTTTATTGCCCTTTCTTGTTTTTACTGGCTCAACGGTTACACTTATCTGGCGTGGATTCCTGTCGTTCATGACAGATTTGACGATATCCGTCACCATCTGCTTGAGCTCCTCCAGGAAGGTCTGAGCCTGGTAATCCTTGCGTTCTATCATCCTCAGTTTCTTCTCCCAGAGACCCGTCAGCTCGGCGCTCTTGAGCAGCTCCTCGTGGATAATCTCTATCAGTTCCACTCCAGTGGGAGTAGCCCAGAGGCTCTTCTTCTCCTTGCGGATATAATGGCGGCGGAAGAGTGTTTCTATGATGGCAGCGCGTGTACTGGGTCGGCCGATGCCGTTCTCCTTCAATGCATCGCGCAACTCCTCGTCCTCTACCATCTTACCGGCCGTTTCCATAGCGCGGAGCAGGGTCGCCTCGGTATAGGGCTTGGGCGGCATGGTCCATTTGTCTGTGAGCGAGGGGATGTGCGGACCGCTCTCGCCCTTCTCGAAGACGGGGAGAAGTCCCCCTTCGTTCTCTCCCGAGGGGGAGGGGCTTTTCTCTTCTGATTCAATCTTTTTGAAGACAACCTTCCAACCCTCGTCTGTCGTGACGCGTCCGTTGACGCGGAAGAGTACAGATTCCTCCTCGCCCTTCTTCACCTCGCCGATAACGGTGGTGGTCTCGAAGAGGCAGTCGGGATAGAAGGCAGCGATAAAGGCGCGGGCAATCAGGTCGAACACCTTCCACTCCATCTCCGTAAGTCCCTGGGGCGCAACACCTGTGGGGATGATGGCATGGTGGTCGGTAACCTTGCTGTTGTCGAATATCTTCTTGCTTTTCTTCAGCGGCTTGCCGCCCAAGGTCTTAACGATCTCGGCGTAAGGCTGCGCGCCTGCGTTCTTGGTGATGTACAGGCCGTTCATAATCTGAGGGCACTTGGGGTAGACATCATCGGGCAGGAACGTGGTATCAACACGCGGATAGGTGGCAAATTTCTTCTCGTAGAGACTCTGGATGAGGTTCAGTGTCTGGTCGGCACTGAAGCCGAACTTCTTGTTGCAATCCACCTGCAGGCTGGTCAGGTCGTAAAGGCGGGGCGGTGTCTCGAAGCCCTTCTTCTTCGTAACAGAGAGAACGGTAAAGGGGTTGTCCTTGATGGCCTCCAGAACATCCTTGCCCTCCTGTTCGGTGGCATATTCCATCTGGCGGTAGATGGGGCCTTTGCTCTTCAGTGTCTTGCCCTGCTTGGCTGCCTCGGCTATCTCGGCAGCTTCCTCGGCTTCGGCTTCCTCGTCGCGCATGATGGCGCTGAACTTGACATCCCTGTATAGGGTAGAGAGTATCCACGACTGGCGGGGGACGAAGTTCTCTATCTCCTTCTGGCGGTTGACAATCAGTGCCAGGGTGGGTGTCTGCACGCGACCCACACTCAGCACCTGATGTTTGCCAAAGGCATATTTCTGGGTGTAGAGGCGTGTGGCGTTCATACCCAGCAGCCAGTCGCCGATGGCACGCATCAGTCCGGCCTCGTAGAGGCTCTGGTATTCCGACTGGTCTTTCAGCTTCTGGAATCCTTCGCGAATAGCCTCTTCCGTAAGGCTGCTGATCCAGAGGCGTTTCACGGGGCATTTGGCCAAAGCCTTCTGCATCACCCAACGCTGGATAAGCTCACCTTCCTGGCCGGCATCACCGCAGTTGATGATCTCGTCGGCCTGACTCATCAGGGAGGCTATGGTGTTAAACTGTTTCTCAACGCCCTTGTCAGCCTTCAGCTTAATGCCGAAACGAGGCGGAATCATGGGCAGTTGGCTTAGGCTCCAGCTCTTCCAGAGCGGAGTATATTCATGAGGTTCCTTCAGCTCACAAAGGTGGCCGAAGGTCCATGTTACCTGGTATCCATTGCCCTCCATATATCCGTCGTGCGAGGTATTGGCCCCCAAGACGTGAGCTATATCGCGGGCTACAGATGGTTTCTCAGCTATACAAACAATCATTTATATATATATTTTTTTTAAAGTTGGTCGTTCAGCCGTTCGGGGGCCGCCACCTTCTTCTTTCGTTATAACGTTATTTCGTAATCTCGACTCTCCCTCTCCTTGGGAGAGGCTGTCCCTAATCTTGGCCGTTGGCCGTTGGTGTTGGCTATTGGCTTAAGCTCTTTAACCTTTAACCCTTAACCTTTAACCTTTAACCGTTATTAATCTCTAATCCCTAATCTCTCTAACAACGCTGCGTACCGTTCGGCCACCTTCAGGTTATGATGGTGTTTCTGCACGAAGGCTACGGAGTCGCGTTTGGCTTGCGCCAGCCTTTCGGGATGCAGCACCAACTGCTCGAGTTGGCGGTATATTCCTTCTGCGTCGCAGGGCAGGTCAATCATAGGGAACAGCTCCTTCTCGCCCAACAGCTCGTATGCCTCAGGGACAGCAACGGTAGCTGCCACAATACCCTTGGACATCGCCTTGAGGGCATTCATGGCGTAGCACGTATACAGTTGGTCGATAAGTACATCGCTATTATCCATCAGTCGGCAATATTCGTCGTAGGGCACATTCTCGGCTTTGTTGATAATCACCCTGTCGGGGTAATCGTCTCGGAGCTGTTGCAGCACTGGCCACAGGATGTCGGTACCTTTCTCGTCGCCACGTTCCTTCTGTATTCCTATGAAGAAGCGAACTGGCCCAGTGGCCTCCTGGATATCAACGGGTGTCTCAGGCATATCCATGGATAAGGGGACGAAGCAGGTCTTCTCTGGGAAATAATGATGCAGGCAGGCCCAGTATTCGTAGCCCGTCCCTATGAGCAGATGGCTGGTCTCAGTCATGTGCTGACTCAGTCTTACCACATCGGGCTGGTTGAGCCACATATCAGCCATGCTCACGGCAAATTCGTTGGTCCGTTCCTGCTCTCCGATATTGAAGTCGCTGCTCCGGAACAATTTGGCCTCCTTGCATCCCTTGACGTAGTAATGACTGATTCCGAGGACGGTGGTGATGGTATATCTGTTGCGCTTGCGGATGTAATCATAGAAGAAACGCTTCAGATTAGGTTTGAACTCCATCATGAACTGCCCATTGAAGTCCACAATGTCGTACCCCCTGAGTTTGGGCAACAGCAACAGCCATCGAAGCAGGTAGATGACGGCACCCAGTTTGCCCGGCCCGCGCTCTATGCATATATCCACGTGCATACGGCGCCATCCGCCACCGGTACCTACGACCAGTGCCTCGTGACCAAGCTGTCGCAAGCCTTGGGCCAACGTGTAACGTGCATTGCTGGCATCACCTATGAACAGAACCTTCATATTATTGCTGTGCTGTATTTCAGAAATACCTCTTCTAACTGCATTGCCACCATCTCTGGCGAGGCAATGGCCTGAACGGCGTCTGCGAAACATTGGGACGGACATATGCCCATGCATTCCCTCATCTTTGCAGCAAGGCTGTCCGCATCGCCCGTTCGGGCTATCAGGCAGGCACCCGCTATGCGTTCCGACTGAGGCGTCACCTCGGTACTGACAACGGGGATGCCGGTCGACATGGCCTCCATGAGCACCAATGGCTGTGCTTCGCTTCGCGAGGGAAGGACCAGTGCGTCGCAGTCGTATAGCAGTTGGCGCACCGCGGTTTTGTCAATCTCGCCATGCAGCGTGGTACGCGAGGGGAACAGTTGCTTCATCTCCTCGCTTCGGGTGCCCCTGCCGGCAATATGCAGTTCGCAGCCCTCCATCTCCCCGAATGCCCGACTCAGGACATCGTAGCCCTTCAGACGGAGCCCTGCCCCGTTGGCATTACCCAGACAGCAGAAGCGGAAGGGGCGCCCATCGAGGGGCATCCTGTCCCTGTAGGCATAGAAGTCCACATCTATGACATTCGAGACGGCCTGATACCTATAGTCCTTCCCAAAGAAAGGCTCCAGGTCTGTCACCAGTTCCTCTGCCACAGGGATAACACAGGTGGCATCCTGGTATGCACGGATAATCAGGTCCTTCATCCATCGGTGCTTGGTCCACCCTGTGCCGAAGTCCTTCTCGAAGAGCGACTTGCTCAGATGCTCTGTGATAAATACAGGACAACCCGTATCCTTGCCTATCCTTGTGGCGGCAATGCCTGCGTTCTTGCAACAGTGAGCGTGGATGATATCAGGCATTCCGTATTTCCTGACGTACTTGCGGAACATCTTCCAGACCTGTCTGATCCATGATTCGGTGTTGTAGGCCACCAGCTTGGGAATGTCGCGATGGTAATGGCGGAACACCTCTATGCCCTCCATTTCCTCCCACCAGTAACCGCCATGAGCCGTAAGGTAGAGGCTCTTGTCTAAGGTGGCTCCCAGCTGCACACACGCCAGGATACGGACCTCGTGTCCACAACCCTTCAGGGCCTTGGCCTGATCCAGGCAGAACAGACCTCCGTGAGGGGGGAAAAAAGACGGTATCTCCAGTATGTGCATGTCTCGTAGATGTTTTTATCTCTTGCAAAGGTATGAATAAGTGAGGACAAAGCCAAATAATATTTGAGCATTTTCGAGCGAAAATACATTCGATGCTAATCAAAGGTGTGAATAAGTGCGAAAAAAGCCAACCCCCCAAAAGGATTTGTGCTTTATAGTTGGCCGAATGTGTTTTTTTTCGTTCGAATGGCGGTTTTTTGATTCCAATTCACTACCTTTGTCCTGAAATACAATAACATGAAACTAAGTTCTATCCTTCACACCAACTGGTTGGCTACCTTCCGCCTCAACTATCATGCAGGCGGTTGGACGTCTGTACGGCGTATGCCCATCCGTGTATATGGCCCCCTGAAGCTGAAGCTTCGGGGAAAGATTATCCTTCCCGCCAATGCCCATAGGAATATGGTAGTCATAAATGCCGACTTCGAGGATTATACCGCTTCTGCGTGTAGGGCAGAGGTGTGCATCCTTGGTACCTGGCAGATAGACGGTTTCCTGCGCATAGGGCCTGACTCATGTATTTATGTGCATGATGAGGCATGTCTGCACTTGGGCCATAACATCTATATAGCCAGAGATTCGCGGATACTCTGCTATAAGCATATAACGGTGGGCAGTGATGTTCTGATGGGTGGAACGTATGTTACGGACAATTCGCACCACCATATTTACAGAGAGGGCACAGAACAGCCTATGTATGGTCAGGTGCTTATCGGCAACGGAGCATATCTGGGCTACAGGACTATCCTGCTCAAGGGCACCGTCATCCCTGCCCGTTCTGTGGTAGGAAGCGGAGCCGTCTGCGCCTCGGATTTCAGTAAGAGTGGGGCAGAGAAACTCTTCATCTGTGGTAATCCAGCCGTCGTGAAAGCCCAGGATGTAACAGCAAAGTTTTAGCGCCCGATGATCAGAATCTCCTTTATCATAACCTATTACAACGAGCCGCAGGCGTTGCTCGAAGAGTGCATCCAGAGCGTCCTGTCGCTGCCCTTGCGTCCTGATGAGCGAGAGATTCTGGTAGTAGACGACGGCAGCAAGGAGCCACTGTCTGATATCAAGGGGGTAAGTATTGTCCGTCAGGAGAACCAAGGCCTTTCTGCTGCGCGGAACAGAGGGTTGGAACTGGCGCAGGGCGAATATATCCAGTTCTTGGATGCCGATGATTTCCTGTTGCCCGATGCATATGGTCAGGTACTCGGTTTGCAGTCCGAACAACAGCCGGATATGCTGATGTTCGGCTTTACCCATAAGATTCCCATGAGGAGAAGTTGCCAGAAGGGTGTCGAACCCTTCCGTAGCGGTATAGCGTTCCTGCGAACCCGCAATATGCGCGCCTCGGCATGGGGCTATCTGTTCCGTAGGAGCATCCTGCAGGACTTACGTTTCTATCCCGGCATCTTGCACGAAGACGAATTGTTCACCCCACAGCTGCTGCTAAAGGCAGGCCGCCTGTTGGTAGCAGACATCCCGGCATATTATTATAGGATAGGCACCACCACCATAACGCATCAGCAGGAACAGACACATGTGCAGAAAAGGCTGAACGACACGTTCTTTGTCATCCGTCAGTTGAATAAGCTGGTAAGAACCCTCCCCGATGAGGCTCGCGATGCGCTGGCACGACGTGTTTCGCAGCTGACTATGGATTATATATATAATGTCTTTCGGCAGACCCACGATGGGCAGGAGCGTCGAGCTCGTATCTCCGCGCTCAGGGAGGCAGGCCTCTATCCGCTGCCTGTCCGCACCTATACTGTCAAGTACTGGCTCTTTGCCCTAATGAGCCACTTTTTTTAAGGTTATTAGATTAGGGATTAGGGACAGCCTCACTCCGGCCCTCTCCCAACGAGAGGGAGAGTCAAAAGCCGTTGGCCGTTGGCTATTGGCTATTGGTCGTTGGCTATTGGCTATTGGCTTAAGCTCTTTAACCTTTAACCCTTAACCTTTAACCTTTAACCCTTAACCATTATTAATCTCTAATCCCTAATCATTTTAAAGAGGATAATCCTCGAAGGCGTATAGAACAGTTGAGAGATAGCGTTCGCCTGTATCGGGCAGCAATACCACGATCTTCTTGCCCTTGTTCTCGGGTCGCTTGGCCACCTGGATGGCAGCATAGAGGGCTGCTCCGGCAGAGATACCCACCAGCAGACCTTCCTGCTGAGCAATCTCACGGCCTGTGCGGATAGCATCGTCGTTCTCCACGTCGAATACCTCATCGATAACAGCGGCATCGTAGGTCTTGGGCACGAAGCCGGCACCGATACCCTGAATCTTGTGTGGACCGCTCTGACCGCCATTCAGCACAGGGCTGGACTTAGGCTCCACGGCAATCACCTTCACGTTGGGGTTCTGCTCCTTCAGGTACTTACCTGTACCGCTGATGGTACCGCCGGTTCCTACACCGCCGATGAAGATATCCACCTGACCGTCTGTGTCGCGCCAGATCTCAGGACCCGTGGTGGCATAGTGCTTAGCGGGGTTGGCACCGTTCTCGAACTGCTGCAGGATAACACTGCCGGGAATCTCGTTGCGCAGCTCTTCGGCAGCGCGGATGGCACCAGGCATACCGTCTTTACCAGAGGTGAGGCGTACCTCAGCGCCATAAGCCTTTACCAGGTTGCGGCGCTCCACGCTCATGGTCTCGGGCATGGTAAGGATAAGATGATAGCCCTTAACGGCGCTGACCAGTGCCAGTCCTACGCCCGTATTTCCGCTCGTGGGTTCTATGATGGTGGCGCCGGGTTTCAGGATGCCTTTCTGCTCAGCATCCTCTATCATTGCCAGTGCAATACGGTCCTTAACGCTGCCACCGGGGTTGAAAAACTCTACCTTAGCAATCACTGGGGTCTCCAGACCCTTAGCCTTTGAATACTTGTTGAGCTCCAGAAGTGGAGTGTTGCCGACAAGTTCTGTCAGCTGTTTTGCAATCTTTGACATAATCTTATCCTTTTTTATATTGGTTAATACTTTTTCTTATTGAATATTGAAACTTCGTTTCGAGCCTGCTTTCGTTCAGCAATAATCAAGCGAGCTTGTTATTGCTCTCACTTACTCGCAGCCTTGAGCATTAACTAAAGTCTAAAGCCTAAAGTCTAATTCTTCACTCTTCATTCTTCATTCTTCACTTTCGATGTTGCAAAGGTACGGCGATTTTCTCATTCCCACAATCCCCTTTGTGTGTCATTTTATATACCACATGTTTGGTATATCCGGGAAAGCGGGTAATTCTATTACCCATATCAGTAAGAAATGAGGTTGTTGAAAATTGGGCAGACTATTCTTGGTCAGCACATATTTTATTTATATCTTTGCGCGGAAATTTTTGACTTTAAATATAAATAATGTACAGAACTGTTATGAAAACATGTTTTTCTATGCTTTTTGCAGCTATAATGCTGCTTGCGACTTTTCTCTGCTCTGGATGTACCGGTAACTCCGACGTCCCTTCATCCAGTGAATTAACCGATGCCGAGAAGGCTGAACTGCTTGAGCGCGCTTACGTTTATACGCTGCCCTTGATGCTCATGGATGCCACCTATATTCACATGACCAACGTAGAGGAGCCCATCGGTCAGCAGGCACCTGCCAACCGCCTGATTCATGCCCGCGTACTGGCCAATGCCAATACCAAGGAGGTGGTTACTCCTAACGTGGATACCAACTACTCTCAGGTGATGATGGACCTCTCTGGCGATGCTCTGGTGTTGCGTCTGCCTCATGCCGACCGCTTCTGCCTGGCTCAGATTCTGGACGCTTGGAGCAACTGCATTGCTGCTCCCGTGGCAACCGATATCAAGGGCGAATACGGATACTACTGCTTCACAGGTCCCAACTTCAAGGGCACCGTGCCTGACAATATGGTTCATATCGCCAGCCCCACAGACCATGTGTGGATGCTGCTGCGCACCGTTTGCATGGGCGAGAAGGACCTGCCCAACGTACATGCCATCCAGGACGAGATGCGTACCTATATGCTCAGCGACTTCCTGGCTTCAGGCACCGAATATACAGGCAAGGGTACTCACAATCCTGACTACGACTTTGCTGCGCCCGTAGACTACATCATGACTATGCCTATGGACAAGTTCTTTGCCCGTGCCAACGAGCTGATGCTTACCAACCCTCCTGCAGCAGACGATGATGAGTGGCTGAAAGACCTGAAGCGCATCAATGTAGGTCCCGGCCTGAAGTTCGATGCTTCTATCTTCGGCAGCAAGGCTGGTGAGATGTGGAAGAACCTTGTAACCAACATTATTGCCATCACAACTCCCCGCAGTGAGAAGTTTGTTCAGCCCAACGGCTCTTGGCAGTTCTATGGCGAGCCCATTGCCGAGTTCGGTATCGAGTACTACTATCGTGCCTTGATAGCTGTAGCTGCTCTTGCCGCCAACCCTGTCAGCGTGGCTGTCTATCCTCGTGCTAATGTGGATTCTCTGGGTAATCACCTGAACGGTAATCACCACTATCGCCTGCATATCGATCCTGCAAACTGGCCCGAGACCAAGGATTACGGTTTCTGGAGTGTTACGCTCTATGGCGAGGATAACTTCCTCTACGATAACCCCCTGAACCGCTATAACATCACTGACCGCGACAAGTGGGAGCGTAACAAAGACGGCTCTCTGGATATCTACATCTCTCACGAGCAGGATACCGAGCATCCCAACAACTGGTTGCCTGCTCCGGCAGATGATTTCCATCTCATCTTCCGCATTTACAATCCTGTTGACCGCATTGCCCACAACAAGTGGAAGATGCCCGTCATCAAACCGCTGGATTAAATCATAAAGAAACTTTTCGATAAAGCCTCCTCCCGCAAAGGGAAGAGGCTTTTCTCGTTTGAAAAGAATGGATATTCAGGAAAAATGAGTAATTTTGTACCCAAAATCCTGTAGGAAATAAGAATAACGATGTCTCAATTCTCAATGTTCAATTCTCAATGTTCAATGTTCAAAAGATCGGAACTACTCTTGGGCGATGAGGCTATGGATCGCATAGCTCAGAAACGTGTTATTATCTTTGGTGTGGGTGGTGTAGGCTCCTGGTGTGCCGAGAGTCTGATACGCAGTGGTATCCACCACCTGACTATTGTTGATTCCGACTGTGTGAGCATTACCAACATCAACCGCCAGCTGATGGCCACCACCCAAACCATAGGACAGCCCAAAGTGGATGTGCTGCGTGAGCGCCTGCTCAGCATCAACCCTTCTGCTGATATTACAGCCCTACAGCAAATCTTCACTGCCGAGACGGCCGAGAGCTTCCACCTGGAGGAATACGACTACATCATAGATGCCATAGACTCCCTGAAGGATAAAGCCTTATTAATCCTCTTAGCAACAAGCACTCCCCCAAAGGGGGAGCGGGGAGGGGGCTTTTTCTCTTCTATGGGCGCAGCCCTGAAGCTTGACCCTACTCGTATCAAGGTGGCTGAGTTCTGGAAGGTGCAGGGCGACCCGTTGGCTCGTGCCCTTCGCAACCGTTTCAAAAAGGAGAAGACCTTCCCCCGTCACAAGTTCCAATGCGTTTACAGCGATGAACTGCTGCAGAATCAGAAACCCATTGACCCTGAGGACAAGGGTAACGGTTCCATCTCTCACATCACCGCCGTCTTCGGTTTCATGCTGGCAGGACTGGTGGTGCAGGACATTGTGAAGGATGCTTAAGGGGTAGGGGGGGCGTACCTTTGAGGCTATAGCCTCGAAAGTACTCTCGTTCGACAAAAAAATAAAAGCGTTTTATTTTGTTTTGTCCTCACTTATTCGTACATTTGTCAGCAGAAAACTTTTCAAGGCTGAAACCTATCATGAAAAAGAAGATAAAATTTATTCTTTTACTGTTTATTTCCATATTTCTCGCTTCTTGCGACAAGAAGGAGTGCAGCATTGTGCTCCGTAGCGAGGCGGACCTCTCAGGGCTGCGTGTAGGCGTGTCGTCTGGAAGCTTTTTCGATATATACCTAACGCCACGCAAGGATATTACGCTGCATCGGTTTATGACTTTGTCTGATAACCTTCAGGCCCTGTTGAACGGCAAGATTGATGTGCTGCTGGAGAGCGAGGTGCTCTTTAATTCTGTTGTCCAAAAGGAACAGGGCATAAAGATTGCCATGAAGAGCCCCTTCTCCTTCCCTGCAGGTATTGCCTTCAGCAAGAAGGATGTGGAACTGGCACGTTCCTGCTCTGCCGTGCTGAAAGAGATGCAGGCGGATGGTACGATGCAGCGGATCAAGGATTTCTGGCTCAGCGAGAAGTATATCTCGGTCGATGAGCTCCCCGCGATTCCGCCTGAGCCTAAGGGCAAGCCCCTGAAGGTGCATACCTGCACCACGATGGCGCCCATCTCTTTTCTGGTGGGAGACAAGTGGTACGGCATAGAAGTGGATATAGTGCGGGCACTGGCGGCAAAGCTGCAGCGTCCCGTGGAATTTGAGTTTATCGATTATTCTTCGGCTATCCTTGCCCTGCAGACGGGGGCATGCGATATCATGATGGGCTGTATATTTATTACGGAAGAGCGGCAACAGCGCTTCCAGTTTGCGGAGTCCTATCATGCCTTCTCGGGTGCCTACTACGTTATCGATCAGGAGGCCAGAGAGAAAGGTGACGGCTTCTGGGCTAATGTGCAGGAGAGCCTCTGGCGTAACCTGATTGTAGAGAAGCGCTGGCGCTTTATCGCTCACGGATTATGGGAGACCATCAAGATCAGCACCCTCTCTATCCTGCTGGGTTCCCTGCTAGGGGTAGGCCTTCTGCTGATGACCCGCAGCCGTCGCAGATGGGTTCGCGCCATAGCAGGCGGCTACAACTGGTTTGTGGCCTGTGTGCCGCAGTTGGTGCTGCTGCTTATCCTGTTCTATGTAATCTTTGCACAGAGCAGCCTCTCGCCCTGGGTGGTGTCTGTCTTTGCCTTTGCCATGACATTTGCATCGGCAGCCAGCGGTATTTATGCTACTTCGCTGAATGCCATTCCTCCTGGTCAGACGGAAGCGGGCCTGGCGCTGGGCTTTACACGCCTGCAGACCTTTATCTACATTGTGTTCCCTCAGGCGGTCAGCCGGGGCCTCCCCCTCTATAAAGGACAGTGTGTCAACCTGCTGAAAGGTACGGCCATAGTGGGCTATATCGCCATCGAGGACCTTACCCATGCCGTGGAGATTATCCGCAGCAGGACGTTCGATGCATTCGTGCCTCTGCTGGTTATTACCATTATCTATTTCCTGTTGGCCTGGCTGCTCGGTAAACTGATAGAACTGGGTATCCCTAAAAAACATGTGTTATGATTACTGTTTCTCATCTTAGCAAGACATACTACAATCCCGACGGCACTCCATTCCCGGTGCTCAAGGATGTCAACTGCCAGATACACCCCGGCGAGGTTATCTGCATCATAGGTCCCTCCGGTACGGGAAAGAGCACCTTCCTGCATATGCTGAACCTGCTGGATCCCCCCACAGGCGGTAGTATCATAGTGGATGGCGAGGATATTCTTCACAAGGGCTACCCGGTGCACAAGTTGCGCCAGAAGATGGGAATGGTGTTCCAGAATTTCAACCTCTTCGAGAATATGACCGTTCTGGAGAATGTGATGTTTGCTCCCTGCAAAATCCTTAAACAGAGCGCCGAAGAGGCTCGCAAGGAGGGTATGACGCTCCTGCGCAAGGTGGGTATGGCCGAGAGAGCCGATGCCTATCCCGACAGCCTTTCCGGCGGTCAGAAGCAGCGTGTGGCCATAGCCCGCTGTCTGGCCATGAAGCCCAAGGTTATCCTCTTTGACGAGCCTACCTCGGCGCTGGACCCTACGATGGTGGGCGAGGTGCTTAGTGTTATCCGTCAGCTGGCTCAGGAGGGGATGACCATGCTCATCGTCACCCACGAGATGAAGTTTGCGCGTGACGTCAGCACCCGCATCTTCTACATGCAGGAGGGTGGTATCCATGAGGACGGTACGCCGCAGCAGATCTTCGAGAATCCTGTACACAGCGCCACAAAGGCCTTTGTGCAGCGTATTCGCAAGGAGGTCTTCGAGGTCAACGGGCAGGATTTCGATTTCTTGGGAATGTACACGGCCCTGAACCGTTTCTGCATCAAATACAATATTCCCGAAAAGCATCAGCAGGCAGAAGACCTTATCCACCTGATGCTGGAGGATATTATGGTCTCTTACCGACCCATCACCGTGCGCATAACGCAGAGCGAGTTGTCTTCGGTAACGGCCTTGGACTTTATGGTGGAGCGGCTCGAAACCACTCCGCTGAGCGATGCGCAGCGTGAACGGCTGACACCTCTCTGCCGTCAGGTGGTTGAGGAACCGACCAAACGCGGTTTCCGTGTGAAGCTGATAATATAGGATATGTACGAAGTATAATCGACTGGATAATGAAAAGAAGGCATATAGATACAGACCTGCTGGACCGCGCTATCATCTTTGCCGTTCAGGCTCATAAGGGCGTGGAGCGTAAAGGTAAAGGTTTCCCCTATGTGGTGCATCCCATGGAGGCTGTAGAGATTGTGGCAACGATGACGAACGACCAGCATATGCTGGCTGCAGCTGCCCTGCATGATGTTATAGAGGACACAGATACCACAGCCGATGACCTGAGACGCGAGTTCGGCGAACGTGTGGCTCTGCTTGTAGAGGCCGAGAGCGACATCCAGATAGAGGGCGACCGCTCTGAATCATGGCATGCCCGTAAGCAGGCTGCCATCGAACATCTGGCCCATGCTTCGCACGATGTCAAGGTAGTGGCACTGGGCGACAAGCTCTCTAACATGCGCGCCATCGCTCGCGACTTTGCTATGCAGGGCAATGCCCTTTGGGATCTTTTCAACGTCAAGGACGTCAAGGAGCATGAGTGGCACTATCGCGGCTTGGCTGAATCGCTGCGCGAGCTCCAGGATACTTTTGCATACAAGGAGTTCGAACGACTCATAGAACAGGTTTTTGGAAAAAAGTAAGGCATGATGAGAATAAATAATAGGATGATAAGGTTCAGGGTCCTGGCCGCCTGCTTTACACTTTTCTGCAGTGTGGCTATGGCACAGAAGGATGTCTTGGTGTTCACACCCCAGTGGACGGCACAGGCCCAGTTTGCGGGTTACTATGTGGCCGAGTCTAAGGGCTTCTACCGTGATGCCGGGGTGAAGGTGCGCATAGAACATCCGTCGGCTACTCAGCCCGCTATGGCCAGACTGCGTAATAACGAATGTCAGGCCACTACCCTGCAGCTTTGTCAGGCACTGGAGATAGTTGACGGGGGCATACCCCTGATCAACATCCTGCAGACATCGATGAACAATGCCATGGTTATCGTCTCTGCCCGCGGCAAGGACCCTCTGACGCAGAAGGGCGAACGTGTGGGCATCTGGAGCGTGGGCTTCGGCCAGCTGGCTATCTGCATGAGTGTCAAGGATAAGCTGAACTACCAGTGGGTGCGCTTTGCCCAGAACGTCAACCTGTTTGTCTCTGGAGCCCTGGATGCCACACTGGCCATGAGCTATAACGAGTACTACCAGTTGGTACAGGCGGGCATCCAGATGACCGACAAGAATGTCTATCGTTTCTGCGACCACGGCTATAACGTGCAGGAGGATGGCGTATACATGTCGCGAGAATATTATGAGTCGCATAAGGAGCAGGCACACCGTTTTGCCGAGGCCAGCAAGAGAGGGTGGGAGTGGGCTGCCCAGCATCCCGAGGAGACATTGGACATCGTGATGCAATATGTCAAGCAAGATCGTATCGCCACGAATCGCATTATGCAGCGCTTGATGCTCAAGGAGGTGCTGCGTCTGCAGGTAGACCGCGAGTCCAAGAAGCGCGAGTTCCGCCTTCGCCCGGATATGGTGCGTCAGGCCAGCAGCCTGATGGTAGAGAACAATATGATCAAACGCGAAATATCATACGACGAACTGATAAGTAAAGAATGAATAGAATAGTAGATTATATCCGACGAAAACTCTCCGTCAGGGTCAGTCTGTGGGTGGTTATCTTTGCTGCACTTATCTTCATCAGTGCCCTTGGCTTCTTGTTCTATCAGGCTCGTGCTGCCGTACGTCAGGAGGCTGTCAACAGGGCCACACAGATTCTTGACAAGACATCGTTGCACGTAGAGAGTATCATGAATCGCGTAGAGGTGGCCTCCAATATGACCAGATGGCTTGTCCAGCATCATCTCAGTTCGCCAGACTCTATGTTTGTCTACAGCCGGAGTGTGCTGACGAACAATCCTGATTTCTTCAACTGCTCCATAGCTTTCGAGCCCTTCTTCTTCAAGGATCGGGGACGCTACTTCTCGGCTTATTCCAAACGGATGAAGCATATGGCTACGGACAGCGTACGCACCATCCAGGGCGGTAGCGACAACTATCAGTATTTCTACTCTGACTGGTACCTCATGCCCACGCTGCTGGATCAGCCGTGCTGGACAGAGCCTTATGTGGATCTGGACGTTGCCACCAATAGCCGCGAGACGGTGACTAGCTATTGTCAGGTTATCAGAGATGACGCGGACAGGGTGGTAGGTGTCATCAACACCAGCCTTTCCCTGAACTGGCTCTCTCAGCTTATCGATGCCGTCAAGCCCTATCCCAACTCATACAGCATCATGATAGGACGTGGCGGTACCTACTTCATACATCCCGACACAACGAAGATTACCTGTGAGACCATCTTCACACAGACATTGGAGCAGCCCGACACAGCCATGTTTGCCCTGGGCCATGCCATGCAGCATGGCGAGGAGGGTATGAAGCACATGAGCATAGACGGCAATGACTGCTATGTGTTCTACAAGCCCTTAGGACATACGGGCTGCAGTATGGCTATCATCTGCCCCGAGAGCGACATCTTCAGCGGCTTCAACCGCTTGCGCAGTGCAGTCATGAGCATCGTCTTCGTGAGCCTTTTGCTGATGCTCTATTTCTTTATCCGCATCATCACTCGCGAGCTCAGTCCTCTACGGCAGTTGGCAGAGGAGGCCGAGACCATCGCATCAGGAAAGTTTGATGCCCAATTGCCCGTAACGAAGCGCACAGACGAGATAGGACAGCTGAGCCACTCGTTCTCGGGCATGCAGCGCTCATTGGTGAAATACATCGAGGAACTGAAGAATACTACCTCGCAGAAGGTTTCGATAGAGCGAGACCTGCACATCGCAAACCGCATCCAGATGGGTATGCTTCCCACGGAGTTTCCCACATATCCCGATCGCGAAGACGTGCAGATCTATGCTTCGCTGGTTCCTGCCAAGGAGGTGGGCGGCGACCTGTTCGACTTCTATTTCCGAGACGAGAAGCTCTTCTTCTGCATCGGTGACGTATCGGGCAAAGGTGTTCCCGCTTCGCTCTTCATGGCGGTTACCAGAAGTATCTTCCGCACCGTTTCTGCTCATGAGTCGATGCCCGACAGAATCGTTACCACCATGAATGAGACGATAGCCGAGATGAACAAGAACAATATGTTCGTAACGCTCTTCGTTGGCGTCCTTGATCTGCCTACAGGCCACTTGTACTATTGTAATGCCGGTCATGATGCACCAATGCTCCTCGGGGCAGGGGTCGGGACACTGGCTTGCGACTCTGGCTTACCCGTAGGTATTAGACCTTCGTGGAAATATACATTGCAAGAGACACATATCTTCACGGGAACCACCATCTTCCTCTTTACGGACGGACTGACCGAGGCTATGGATGCCAATGCCGAACAGTTCCGTATGGAGCGCATCAACGAGGTGGCAGCTCAGGCGCTTGCCCAGCAGAAGAACGAACCGAAGCAGCTCGTAGAACTCATGCAGAAAGCCGTTGGCCAGTTTGTGGGCGATGCCGAACAGAGCGACGACCTGACGATGATGGCTATTCAATACATCAAGCAGCCAACCGATGTGCGGATGCATAAGAATATCGTGTTACGCAACGACACACAGGATGTCCCCCGCCTGATAACCTTTGTCGACGAGGCCAGCCAGCTGGCAGGATTCTCCTCTGAGGATACGGCCAAGGTGCGGCTCGCTGTCGAGGAGGTGGTGGTCAATGTGATGAATTATGCCTATCCCGCAGACACTCATGGCGATGTGACGGTCGAGGCCTCGTTGTACGATACGAATCTGACGTTCAGGATTATCGATAACGGAGTGCCCTTCGATCCCACTGCCCTTCCGGAAGTTGACACCACCCTTCCGGCCAGAGAGCGTGCCATCGGCGGACTTGGCATCCACCTGGTGCGCCAGATTATGGATACCATCCAGTACGAACGTATGGGCTCGCTGAATGTCCTGACCCTGATAATAAATCGTAAACCTAATAAATAATATACAGTTATGATACAGACAACAATCAAAGAAGAAGATGGCAACATGGTTGCTGTCCTGCAAGGTAGCCTCGATACGGCTGCAGTACCCGAAACCGAAAAGGCCGTGCTCCCTCTCTACGAATGCGAAGGGAAGGATATCATCATTGACTGCACCGACCTGACGTATATCTCATCAGGCGGTCTGCGTATCTTGCTCAGCATCCTCCAAGATGCAGAACGTAAGGGCCATGATGTTTATATCAAGGGTGTCTCTAATGATGTCCGTGCCGTATTTGCCATGACAGGCTTTGTCCACATCTTTAAGTTCAAATAGACTGAGTAGCGGTTCATAAACTTCTAATCTCATGAAATACGATCTTGATCCTCACTGCGAGATGCTCATGCAGCAATACCGTGACCTGCGCCCCACGCTGGAAAAACTGGCTCAGGAGGCCTATAGCCTGCTGCGTCAGGAACTGAGTGAACAGGGCATTTATGTCACTGCCATAGAATACAGGGTGAAGAAGGAAAATTCTCTGGCGGGGAAACTGGAGCTGAAAGGGGCAAAATACAAGACCATCCAGGATATTACAGATCTGGTGGGACTGCGTGTCATCACTTTCTTCTCTGACGAGGTGGATAAGGTAGCAGCCATTGTCAAGCGTATTTTCGACATCGACTGGCAGGATAGCGTCGATAAGCGTAAGTTGCACGAACTGGACTCCTTCGGTTACAACTCGCTCCACTACATCTGCCGTCTGAAAGAACCCCAGCTCCCAAACGACGAGACGCCCAATCCTACAAACGACCCAACCAGACAGATACGTTTCGAATTGCAGATGCGCACAGCCCTGCAGCACGTGTGGTCTACCATAACGCACGATACCGGTTACAAGGGCGATGTGAAGATTCCGCCCGAATACCTGCGACAGTTCAGCCGTTTGGCGGGAATGATGGAACTTATCGATGATGAGTTTAGCCGCTTGCGCATTGTGCTCAACGATTACCGCCGTCAGATACAGTCGTTGGTAAAGAACGGACATCTGGACGAGGTACCTCTCTCGGCTGGCTCCTTCCGCAGTTTTCTCGACCTTCAGCCTTTCCGTCGGCTGAACATGCGCATTGCAGCTGTCAATCAGGCCGAGATCTATCCTGCCTCGCTAATGTCCTTCCTGCCTGTGTTGGAATCGTTCGGTTTCGAGACGTTGGGTGATGTTCAGCATTTTATCGATGATAACAGCGATGATGCCTACCAACTGGCTATCTCGCAGTTGGCTATCACCGACCTCGATATCGTCTCCTCCAGTACGGCCTTGCTGAACCTATGTCTGGTTCATGTGCTAAAGAGTGGAGGTGGGCGCGAAGGGCTGAAAGCCTTCTACGACATCATCAATGGAGAGACACCTGCCAACGGCATGCTTGCCGATATAATAATGGAGCAGGCTTCCATCTTATCTTTCATGGAAAACAAATCCTAATCCATCTTTGGCCTATGCCATAGTGTAGAGTTGAAAGTTTAGAGTTTAGAGTCAGTGCTTCGCTTCGCTCAGAGTTGAGAGATTAAAGATTAGAGCTTAGAGTCAGTTGAAAGTGAAAAGTTGATAGTACAAAGCCAAAGTGCGCGTAGCGCCCTCAATTCTCAATTCTCAATTCTCAACTAATCCCTAATCTCTAAACTTACCAACCACCTCTTCTTTGTATTTACGGGAAATGGGGAGGCGTTCGTTGCCAAGGATTACATTATCATGCTCTAATCCGTTGCAGGCAGAAAGGCGCACCAGATAAGAGCGGTGGATGCGTAGGTATTCCGCGCCAAGCAGTCGCTCCCAAGACGAGATAGGGGTCTTGTTACGGAAACGACGGCCGTCGGTAGCATGAATCCATACCTCCGTATCACAACTCTCCACATACAGAATCTCTTCCCTTGTCAGCGTCATGCTCTGGCGGTTGCTGATAAAGGTTATCGGCGCGTTGATGACAGACGAGCCGTTTTCTTGTCCCTCCGCTTTGACGCTCTGTAGGTCGCTGGCAAAGGTTATTGTTTCTTTTGCTTCGGGCAGATGACGGCCAAGAATCCGTCCCAGGCCATAGTCGCCAACCATCATCAGGGTGAGTACGGCAAGCAGGAAAACAGGATTCAGCAGCGTTGCGGGAACAGAAAATTCTGTATCAGTCATCTGTCGGTAGTCATATAGGATGACGGCTTGGGCCACGTGTACGGCCAGAAAGGCCATTATCAGCACAAACATCAGAATAAAGAAAAGCGAACGGGCAACCTCCCACCTTTTGGCGCTGAAGTTGGTATGGGCAATCATCTGTCGGAAGATGATGGCAACGGGCAGCAGGGAGGTGCTGAGCATCAGGGCCTCGGCCATGCGGTAACCCATGCTGCACAGCAAGACAGCCAGCAGCAATAGGGATGCAGCCCAATAGAGCGAAAAGAATGCGAATCGTTTCATACTGCACGCAAAGATAAGCATTTCCCCCATACAAAAGCCATTCCGCGGGGTGTAAAAACCACTTATAGGGGGATTCGGAACCCCAACAGAGGGTTTTGACGTGCAAAATATTTGGTCTGCCGCGCGTATCACAGTACCTTTGCACCAGCAGCTGCAAAAAGAAATAAATGTCTAACTAAAAACATTAAGTATTATGATTTCTCAGCTTTCAGATTATTTCGTTATGGGAAACATCCTGTTCATGTCCATCCTAACAATTTTACTTGCTTCTGTATTCCTGGCAGCATGGAAGGCACCCGCCTGGGTATGGAAGATTGGTCTCCTCGCTCTGGCCTGTGGCATCCTGTTTGGTATCTTCGGTTACTATCAGATGTGCGACTATATGCAAGCACACGGTGATGTCGCCACCACTGTCCTCATGGGAGGCTACAAATGCGCGATGGTCCCCACCGTCTACGGCATCATCATCTGCATCATTTCATTGCTCATCAACATCTTCCAATCACCGAGGATATAATAAGTCTTAAATATAGAACTCGGAGGCATCGATGAGGCCTGCACGTAGTGCGTACTTGGTAGCCTCGTGGGCGGTGTTGATGCCAAGCTTGCGGAAGATATTCTTGCGATGGGTGGTGATGGTGTGGACACTCGAGAAGCGTTGTGCTGCAATATCCTTGGTGGTTTTACCCTGAGCTATTGACTTCAGAATCTCTGTCTCCGTCTGAGTGAGAAGGGCCGGTTGGGCCTCTTCCTGCTGCTGGTTAAGGATAACCTCCAGCACACGCTGGCTGAGAAAACGCGTGTTACGTTGCCCTACAGACTGCAAGGCCACGCGGACCTCGCTGAGGGGACCGTCCTTGAAGAGGACACTGAATTGATGCGAGGAATATACCACACGGCGCATGAAAAGAGGTGTCAACTCGTCGCTCAGCAGTATCCACTGCGACTGGTTGAAACGCTCGGCTACGATAAGAAGCTGATCCTCGTCGGAAAAGTCGAACAGGGTATAATCGAGCAACACAATGGCATCGGGATGCTCGGAAAGCAGATTCACCAACGATGCTCTGTTCCAAGCATAGTATATTGGTTGCTTCTCGTCCTCGCAGATGAGGTGCTCCAAAGCATAGCGGGTGAGCTCTTGATTGTCAGCTATGATATAATCTTTCATTTGCGGATAGGTGTGGTTGGACTACAAAAGTACGGTATTTAATGCAATCTGCCAAATCTTTTGAGGGATTTGGCAGATTGCTTTATAGTTTATAGTCAGTGGCAAGTGGATAGTATTTGAGTATAAGGAACTATATAACTATCCTACTTTAAACTTCAAGACTGCTTCTAAACTCTCAACTTAAATTTTTTCTAATGCCTGAGCCAAATCGTCGATGATATCGTCGATATGCTCAGTACCGATGCTGAGGCGGATAGTAGAGGGCGTGATGTGCTGCTCGGCCAATTCTTCGGGCGATAGTTGCGAGTGTGTGGTGGTATAGGGATGTATCACCAGACTCTTCACGTCGGCCACGTTAGCCAGGAGCGAGAAAATCTGCAGGGCATCGATGAACTTCCACGCCTCTTCCTGACCGCCCTTGATCTCGAAGGTAAAGATACTGGCACCACCGTTGGGGAAGTATCTTTGGTAGAGCTTGTGGTCGTGATGAGTGGGCAGGGCAGGGTGGTTCACCTTGGCTACCTTGGGGTGCTTGCTCAGGAAGTCAACCACCTTCAGGGCATTCTCTACGTGACGCTCTACTCTGAGGCTCAGTGTCTCGACACCCTGCAACAGGATAAAGGCGTTGAAGGGAGAGATGGCAGCACCGGTATCACGCAGGATGACGGCACGGATGCGGGTAACATAGGCAGCAGCACCTACAGCATCGGCAAAGACAATGCCGTGATAAGATGGATCGGGCTTGGCCAATGTGGGGAACTTGTCGGGGTTGGCCTTCCAGTCGAACTTGCCGCCATCCACGATGACACCGCCGAGGCTTGTTCCGTGACCGCCCAAGAACTTGGTGGCAGAGTGTACTACGATGTCAGCACCGTGCTCCAGAGGGCGGATAAGGTAGGGAGTGCCAAATGTGTTATCCACGATGAAGGGGATGCCATGCTTGTGAGCCACAGCAGCAACTCCTTCCAGATCCAGCACGTCACTGTTGGGGTTACCGAAGGTCTCGGCATAAACTACCTTTGTGTTGGGCTGGATGGCTGCCTCCAGGGCTTCGAGGTCATTAACATTGATAATAGTATTAGTAATGCCTTGTGTGGCAAGTGTGTGTGTAATCAAGTTATATGAACCGCCATAAAGGTTGTCAGCAGCCACAATATGATCGCCAGCCTGCACAATATTCTGTAATGCGTATGTGATAGCAGCAGCACCAGAGGCAACAGCCAAACCTGCTACACCACCCTCGAGGGCAGCTACACGATCCTCGAACACGCCCTGAGTAGAGTTGGTCAGACGACCATAGATGTTACCTGCGTCGCGAAGTCCGAAACGGTCGGCAGCATGCTGCGAGTTACGGAACACATACGATGTGGTCTGATAGATGGGCACGGCACGTGCGTCGGTTGCGGGGTCAGCCTGTTCCTGGCCTACATGCAATTGCAAAGTCTCGAATCTGTAATTCTTCTGTGTACTCATAATCTTTATTTTTTATTGTTATTATTATTGTCGTTATTTCGATGGGCGGCTTCGTTATTACGTTATATCGTTATAACGGGAATTTTATTTGGCCGTCCAATTCTTCATTCTTCACTCTTCATTCTTCATTTTTTTCTGCTGCAAAGGTACGGCAATATGGAAATATCTTCCAAAAATCTTGTGTAATTCGGAATATATGCCTAAATTTGCATCTCAAAAAGAAAATTCTTCCGATTTGGCGGTTCTAAAATACCCCAATCAGAATAAAACACTAAAACAACAAGGAGAAATGACCGAATTATTAGACGAAATTGACTTGCAGATACTCAGAATCCTGCAAAAAAATGCCAAATTGACCACAAAAGAGTTGGCTGATGCCGTAAATCTGACCCCAACACCGGTCTTCGAACGTCAGAAACGATTGGAACGCAAAGGATATATCAAACGTTATGTGGCTGTGCTCGATGCCGAGAAGCTGAACCAGGGCCTGCTGGTCTTCTGTAATGTCAAGCTCAAGCAGATAAACCACGAGATAGCCGATGTGTTCACCCGTCGTGTTCAGCTAATTCCCGAGGTGACGGAGTGCTATAACACTAGCGGTGCCTATGATTATCTCTTAAAGGTACGCGCACGCGATATGAAGCAGTACCAGGAGTTCGTGCTCAACAAGCTGGGAGAAATCGAGAATGTCGGTGCCATCGAGAGTACCTTCGTAATGAGCGAGGTGAAGCAGAACTATGGCCTCAACCTCTGATTTCTAATCGTCTGACTCAAATTAATCGATTCATGATGGCTTCTTTTCCGGTTCGAAGACTGTTTCCTCTTCTATGTCTTACCTTTTTTCTTCTATCTCTAAGGACAGCGGGAGAGACAGCTGTCCCCGATACTACCCTGATGCGTGAGGTGCGTATCAACGGGCAGCGACAACGTATCAGCTACCGGCTGGATCGTCAGCAGATCGATGCCTCGCAGGTACTTACTGCCCAGGGCGGAACGGCCCTGGATGTGTTACGGGCTGTGCCTGGTGTCGTTATAGATGCCGAGGGGGCACTTACCTTCCGTGGCAGTCAGGAGTTCCTGGTTTATGTTGACGGCAGACCCTCGCCCCTCACAGGCACCGAGGCACTGCAGATGATTGGCGCTGCCAGCATCCGGGACATCGAGATTCTGACCACTCCCTCGGCCAAATACAAGACAGAAGGCGATGTGGGTATCATCAATATCGTTACCCGCCGCAGCGAGACAGACGGCTGGGATGTCACGGTCAACGGTACGGCCTCTACATGGGGCACACTCTCGCTTGATGCTAAAGTCAACTACCGCATGGGGCACCATAATATATATGTGGCCGGCCAGGGTTCGGATATCCATAACAAGAGCCAGTTCCAGCAAGAGAAGGAGGCTGTGGGCGTTACGTCCTTTGCCGACGGTACTCGCTTTCGCAACTTCCGCACATACATAGGGCAGGGCGGTTACGAGTTCAATACCGAACGTCATCGTCTGACTGTTGATTTGCAGGGTGGACGCACCATCAATCCCCGAGGTGGCGATATGTTATACGAAACCAAAGAGGGGCTGCAGGAAGCCTATGACCGCTATAAACTGACCAAGTACCTGGCCCAGGCTGCCGTTGATTATACCTGGAAGCTGAACGAGCGGGGCGATGAGATCAGCCTTTCCAATCGCTTGCGTTACGACCGCTTCTCGGAAGAGTATACCGAGAGTAATATGTTCTCCCTCGGGGGTGAACGACTTGAGGGAACGCGCGGCTACGAGACAGAGCATCATTGGGACTGCGACGGAGCCCTCTCCTATAAACTGCATTACCGTCCGCAGGGAATTCTCGAGCTGGGATCTCAGTACACCACCTATAGCGAGGAGGGCGACTATCGCATCTGCTATTGGAATCTGCCCAGTCAGCAGTTTGTATGGCAGGACGACCTCTATGCGCCGTTCTATTATCGTCGCCAGACCATCAGCAGCTATGCCCAGGTGAATGATCGCTTCGGGCCCTTGCAGATGGATGCCGGACTGCGCGTGGATCATGTCATAGACGATATGGATCTGCCCACCATCACCAGCCGGCACCGCAAGTACACAGAATTCTATCCCTCGGCCCATTTGGCCTACAATACCCCCAAGGCAGGCACCTTCACGTTGGGCTATTCACGCCGCACTAACCGCCCGGGTATCTGGAAGTTAGAGCCGTATATCACCTACGAGGACTACCATACGCGCATCATCGGCAACCCCGATCTGGAGTCGGAGTACATCCACTCATTAGAGCTATCGTGGCGCAAGACCTTTGGGAATACACAGGTAACTACGACGGCCTATGTACGTCGTAGAACAGGCGTGGTGGATTATGTTCGCAGGGCCTATGATGTGGGGGTGACGCTGGATAGCATCGTCAATGCCGGTAATGGATGGCGCAAGGGGTTAGAGCTGCAGATTTCTACCAAGCCTACCGCATGGTGGCAACTCACGGCCAATGGCGACCTCTCCTTTCATAATTTCCGGGCCACCTACGAGGGCTGTATCAGTCAGCATAGCACCACTGGTACCATTGGGTGGATCAATAATTTCCGTCTTGCCAAGAACACAGCCCTTCAGTTCGACGGGCATTTCGTCAGTGGTCATCATCTTACACAAGGTTGGGAGACGGCTTATGTCTATTTCGACTTGGCTGCCCGTCAGAACTTGCTTGGCGGCAAACTGCAACTGGGCCTTGTGGCACACGACATCTTCCATACCGCCCGCTATCACAGCCTCCGCACGCAAACCCTCCTGAGCAGCGAGACGTGGGTACGTCCCACCTATCCCAACATAGTCTTCAGCATCTCTTACCGCTTCCGCCAGCCTACAGCTAAGGCCAAGTCAGGAGCCATCAGTAACGGAGCCGAATTCGTAGGAAAAGACTTTTAAATTCTCAATTATTTCATCTTGCCATTCTTCTCGATGGTCCAGCCTTCGCGCTTCGAGAGTAGGCAGTCCTTGCCCTTGAACATCTTGGCAGCCTGCTTGTCACCCTTCAGTTGCCAGTCGAGCCAACTCAGGGCCACTATTGTGAATTCTCCACCATGAGGCTGACGATAAGTGCCGCCGTGGCCAACAGGGAAGTTGGCAGCGCAGGCAGGAACGTGTTTGATCAGGTGGAAGTCGTCCATACCATTTTCGTAGGCAATATCCTCCTTACCACCCAGAATGTAGATGATGGGCGTGTGAATATCCTTCAGTTTCGATTTGTCAGGCATAGGCATGCCGCCAACGGCCTGAGCGCGATTGCTGTTCTTGAAGAGTCCGCTGTTACAGATCATCAGAGTCTTGATGCGAGGGTCGGCACAGTTGTACAGCGACTGCAAACCGCCGCATGACATACCTGCTACGCAGATGTTCTTCACGTCAATCTTGTTATAATAGGGCGACTCGGGGTCGGCATTTTGAGCGATAGCCCAGTCGATGGACTGGATCTGCTGCTCGGTGGTAGACATGGGACCCTGATAGGGCTTCTCCTCCATGGGTATATAGCCGGTGGCTAATACCAGATAGCCGTGAGAGGCAATCTCGTTCAGGAACTTGAAGTGCTCCCAGGGTGAGTTGGTGCAGGCACCGTTACCCCATACAAGCACGGGCAGGCGGTTCGTCTCGTCGAAGGCCGAGAGGTCCTCGGGTACGAAGACGGTGTGAGCCTCCAGGCTTGCCTCTTCCTTCATGATGGCTTTGTATTGTCCTAAGCCTCCATCCTCTACAACGAGCATCTTCTGTGCACCCTCTATCTGCCACCAGTCGAAGTTGAAGAGCTTCGGTCCCTTGCGGCCGGTGAAGACGAGGTAGAGATCATGACATGTACCATTTACCATCTGGCTTTCAATGGGGGCAGATAGCGTTTGCCATTTCTCCCAACCGCCAGTGCCGGGTACTTCCAGACGGGCCAGCAGCTCACCCTTCAGGCTATCAAGGTGCACCTCAATCTGTCCGCCGCGCAGGCCGCTGGCCACGCGAGCCGTAAACTGCTTGGGAGTGTTGCCGTCGAACTTCACGTTCTGCAGCTTGATGTAGTCGCCATTATGAATCTCTGTCACATAAACGCCAACCTCGTCGTTCTGTTCGGTCTTCACGCCTTTGGAGAAAGCCATTGTCTCGGCCTGCACCTTCTGATAGGGATTGAGAGTAGCGATGGGCTTCACACCCTCGTCTGTGGGCATGATGGTAGGGAAGCTGCCGTCCTCATTGTATTTGAACTCCTCCACAGCAACGCTACGGCCGAAGCCGCCGCCACCAGGCAGTTTGCCTGTGTGGTAGAAGAAATAGCTGTGTCCCTTGTAATCGGCCACACCGCAGTGGTTGGTAAACGACTTGGTGTCGCACAGCGGCATAATCTCTCCGGCGTATGTCCACGGACCAGTGGGGTGGGGAGCCGTGCTATAGCTGATATGTTCGGGCACACCGCCAGCTGCGTAAAGCAACTGGTATGCCTTGGAACTTTCAACTTTATACTTTGAACTATCAACTTTTCTAAGCCAGGGGCCTTCTACATACGAATCCTTATATTTCTTTCCCTTCTCGCGTTTACTCATCATAGGGCCACCGAAGGCCTCCTCCGTCATATCGAGCTTGCCCAATTCACCGCTATATGATATCATATCACGGTTCAGCTTCAGGTAGTAGCACTGCGGATTGCCCCACATGAGCCATGCCTGCCCGTCATCATCAATTAAAACGGTGGGGTCGATGTGGTCCCATGAACCGTTCTCGAAGAGAGGCTTCCCGATGGCGTCCTTGAAGGGACCTGTTGGCGAGTCGCTCACAGCCACACCGATGGCCATACCATTCGAGATCTTGCTATGGGCACAGATGTACCAATAGAACTTTCCGTCACGTTCAACGGTCTGGGCGGCCCAGGCGCGGTCATCGGCCCATGAGAAACTCTCCAGAGCAAGAGGAGAGCCATGGTCGGTCCAGTTCACCATGTCCGTTGTAGAATATACGCGCCATTCCTGCATCCAGAAGAAGTCGGCACCATCCTCGTCGTGACCGGTATACACATACATGCGGCCGTCATGTACCATAGGAGCAGGGTCACTGGTGCACCAAGTCTGCACAAAGGGGTTCTGAGCTTTTGCAGTCATGGCTATCAGAGCCAGCACAACTGCCAAGATTGTTGTTTTTTTCATTTGATGTATTTTTGATTTTGATTATTAACACTCACAGAACTCATGGCCACAACCTATGCTTTTTTACCTTATTTTGCCGAGTTCGTGGGCAAAGTTATCAAATCTTTGCAAAATGGATACTATTTTACGCATTTTTATTGAAAATTTTTGCTTTTTCTGCCAACAACCATCTCGTTATCAGATTTTAAGGACCATTTTCTTGGGCTCGATACATCAAATTTTACATTGACATAATAAAAAAGATATGTAGGAATGTTTGTTATATTATACAAAACCTCTTATTATTGCACTCGATAATACACAATTATGGGTAAGAATACATACGGAATAATGGGTGAATCGTGTTGTTCTTCTATCCATAACAACAGACTAAAAATTGAACGAATTGAATTAAAAAGATGGGGAAAAGGCAGAATTGGCACTTTGAGGCAAAATATAGGTTTTTTAGACTACATTTATTCCCTTTCTTCAAAACAATCATGAAACTGCTTTTGCCCCATACGTTCATTCTATCAACCTTTTGAGGGCTTCCTTGTAGCCGTCCTCAAAGGGGGGGCGTCATCTGGGTGATAGGCCAGAGGTATTGGTTAGGCCGCCATAACTCTGGGCGGCGGTTTTGAGAGCCTCTTCAGTGGTGTACTGCTGATACAAGGTGCAGTGGGTGACGATGGCCTGCGCTGAACAGCGCTCGTCAATCACGCGTACCAGCGACCATCCCTTCATGTCATCGCCGAAATCCTCGCCTTTCATTATAAAGTGACCGTCTACTAGTGTCATGTCGTGCCGTGTAACCCTGCGAACGCTGAACCTTACACGTGGCATAAATTTGTTCTCTAAGGTTTGCGTGGCTGTATATAGCAATAACTTTTCGTGATAGTTGTGCTCATCATCCATGAGGTCGGTCAGTAGGGCAGGTATGCCGTCCACCTCGCCTAGCTCCTGCTGGATTGGTGGCAACGTTCCGTCGCTTACTGGTATGCCGGGCATCAGAAACGACGCATCTCCCATACGCACTCGCTCTACAAATACCACTGGCAACCTATTTGCCAGTGACGAAAAATTCTGATAGTCCGTTAGCCGCTGGGTAAACATGAGGTCCTTGCAACCGAATTTTAACATCTTCCACAACGCAATGGTGTGACGCATCTTTTGTCGTTGCTTAAACTGTCCCAGCGTATTACTACGCTTCTCGTCCGATGTGGCTGTGCGGGTAATCAACTGCCCATTACGTTCATAGATGGTCACTCCTGATTTGCGCAGACTACCCTTCAGTATCAAACCTGTAGCTGTCTTTTTCTTCATTGTCTGTTTCTCCTGTTTTAATCGTTATACCTTGCATCATTCTTCTTCTGTCCTTCCCTTGTTGTAGATAGGGGGATACACCCATTGTTGCCCATTATATGTTCAGTATTTGTTCAGTATTTGTCCAGTATGTGTTCAGTTATTGACTGTACAAGTAGTGTACATCTACTGTATTAATATAGGCCGTTTAAAGGATAAAAATATAACCATCTCCCTTTCTTCCTTATGGGAAATTTGGACGTAGTTCTTGGCTTCTCCGTTGGCAAATATACAAATAAATCCGCGAAAATAACCTTGTTTTTCGTGAAAATATAGTGTTCAATCCCCTATTGATAATGTTTTTCCCTTACTGCTCCTGCTTCCCTGCCAGTAAGGAATATCAGGACCTACAGCCCCAAGCTCTTTAGTTAAACATGTATTCAAGAAAGACGAGTCACCCGCAGGTGGCTTGTCTTTCTTATTTCTGAGAAGTGAGGCTTAATACTTGATCATTCGGACTTTACTTTGTGAGGGGAAGAGGGATGTGCCTGCAAATGATGAAGAAAAAACTCCCGCGTTTGAGGGACGCGGGAGTCGGGTTTATTCAATTACCAAAATAATGCTTTCGGTATAATATGCTTATACGCCTAAGAATTCGCGGGCTTTCTGCAGGGCTACATCGATGTGGGGACAGATGTGGTCGGGGTTCATCTTGTCGTAGAAATGAGCCTTCTCCAGCTGGCTGTGCACCTTGGGTGTCACACCGGAGAGGATGACGTGAATGCCCTGCTCGTGGTTCATCTCGATGAGGTTGGCAAGGTTGTGAATACCTGTTGAATCGATGAAGGGTACCTTGCGCATACGGATAATCTGAACCTGAGGACGATGGCTGGAGCCGAGGTTGAGCATCAGGTCATCGAACTTGTTGGCGATACCGAAGAAGTAAGGACCGTTGATCTCGTAAACGGCACAGCCCTCGGGGATGAGGAGATGTTCTTCGTGAACATCCATGTCGGCCTCGTCGCTGGGGTCAATCTCGTCCTTGATCACAGAAATCTCGGTGGTCTCCATTACACGCTTGATAAAGAGGGCGCAGGCAATGATGAGGCCTATCTCGATGGCGATGGTGAGGTCGAAGACAACGGTCAGGAAGAACGTTACTAGGAGGACCGTGACATCACTCTTAGGGTTCTTGAGCAAGCCCTTGAAAGTACGCCAGCCGCTCATGTTGTAGCTGACAATAATCAGCACGGCAGCCAGGGCAGCCATGGGGATGTACTCGGCAAAGGGCATCAGTACCAACAGGATGAGCAACAGCACGATGGCATGGACGATACCGGCAACGGGGGTGCGACCGCCATTGTTGATGTTGGTCATGGTACGTGCAATGGCTCCTGTGGCAGGGATTCCGCCAAAGATGGGGGTAACCATATTGGCAACACCCTGAGCGATGAGCTCCATGTTGGAATCGTGCTTGTCGGAGATAACACCATCGGCCACTGCTGCGGAGAGCAGACTCTCGATAGCACCCAGGATGGCTATGGTGAAGGCCACGGGCATGAGGGTCTGGATAAGCTCGAAGGTGATGGTGGGCACTACCATCTCTGGCAGCTGTGCCTGAATATGGAAACGGTCGCCGATGGTGTCGATACCCTGGATGCCGAACTGATTCTTCAGCACGAGCACAGCGAGGGTTCCCAGGAGGATGCCATAGAGCGAACCGGGAATCTTATTGAGCACGGGAACACGCTTCAGCGCCTTGGGTGAGAAGATGATGATGAGCAGGCTGCCCATGGCGACAATGAAGTTCCAGAGGTTGAAGGTGTGAATGTTGCGGAAGTAGCAGATCCATTTGCCGATGAAGTCACCGGGTGTCTTCAGGGGGATACGGATTACCTCGCCCGTGTTGCTCACAGCCTCTTGGGTAAGACCCATCACATCACCCATCTGTGTGGTGAAGATGGTGGCGGCAATACCGGCCGTAAAGCCGATGATAATGGGGTAGGGGATGAACTTGATGACGGCTCCCAGACGGAATGCACCCAGACAGATGAGAATCACGCCGGCCAGCATAGTGGCAATGAGAAGGCCCTGCAGGCCATACTCGGGATTGTTGACAATGCCGTAGATGATAACGATGAAGGCGCCGGTGGGGCCGCCAATCTGCACCTTGGTTCCACCCAAAACGGAAATGATGAAACCGGCCACAATGGCGGTGATGATACCTTTCTCGGGGGTTACGCCTGATGCAATACCGAAGGCGATAGCCAGGGGCAAAGCCACAATACCTACTATAAGACCTGCCATCAGGTCTTTCATAAATGTCTCGCGATTATAATTCCTGAGACAACCGATAATTCTTGGTGTTAATCCTTTCATTCTCAATCTTTTTGCGGTGCAAAATTACAAAAAAGTGGAGAATGAAGAGTGAAGAGTGAAGAATTATTCGTATTTTTGCGGCCAAATAATTAATATAAATCAATATCTAATATGTTTGAAGGTCAACCAAAAGGCTTATATGCCTTGGCTCTAGCCAATACGGGAGAACGTTTTGGCTATTACACAATGCTTGCTATCTTTACACTTTTCATGCAGGCAAAGTTCGGATGGGATGAAGCAACGGCAGGTCAGGTGAACGCCATTTTCCTGGCAGCTGTTTATTTCCTTCCCTTGGCAGGTGGATACCTGTCTGATAAGATTGGATATGGCAAGTGTGTTACCATTGGTATGCTTGTTATGTTTCTGGGTTACTTTGGTCTTGCTTTCCCCGTGGCAAGCCTGGAAACAGCCAAGATTACCATGCTGGCCGGCTTGGCAGCTGTGGCCGTAGGTACAGGTCTCTTTAAGGGTAACCTGCAGGTGCTGGTGGGCAACCTCTATGACGACCCCAAATATTCTGCACGTCGTGATTCTGCTTTCAGCCTTTTCTATATGGCCATTAACATTGGTGCCATGTTTGCACCCTCTATGGCTAAGTGGGTTACCAATCAGTATCTGGCACAATATAATATGGTATATGATGCTGCCAATACAGACCCTGAATATCTGAAGGTACTGGCTGGCGGTTACGGCCTGTGCTTTGGCGTGGCATGTATTTCACTTATCATGTCGGCTATCATCTATTTTGCTTTCAAGGGATGGTTCAAACATGCCGATGTTACTGCCAAGCAGGCTCAGAGCAACGGCGATACTAACGTAGAGGTGCTGACACCCAAGCAGACAAAGGACAGAATCATTGCCCTGTTGCTGGTGTTCTTTGTTGTGATTTTCTTCTGGATGGCATTCCACCAGAACGGTTCTGCTTTGACATTCTTTGCCAAGAAGTATACCAACCTGACAGTGGAGGGTCCTATGCGATTCGGCTTCAATATCTTCAGCCTGGCTCTGGTAGCTGTGTCTGTTTATACGGGCTTCTCTGCCATCCAGTCTAAGGTGCGTAAGACCAAGGCTATCTGCTCTGTAGCTACCGTTGCTTTGTTGGGTTGCGCTTATGCCTTGTATTCTATGATGAGCAATCCTACTATGGCTCAGCCTTCTGACTTCCAGCAGTTCAATCCATTCTTCGTAGTGGCTCTGACACCTTTTAGTATGGTGTTGTTTGATGGTTTGGCCAAGAAGGGTCATGAGATTAGTGCTCCTACCCGTATTGCATGGGGTATGTTTGTGGCTGCTCTTGGTTTCGGCGTAATCACGTTGGCTTCAACGGGATTGATTTCTCCTATGGACTTAGGTGACAAGACACAGAGCATCCTTTCACCCGGATGGCTGATTTCCACCTACCTGACCCTTACCTTTGCCGAGTTGCTGCTCAGCCCTATGGGTATCAGCTTTGTTTCTAAGGTAGCTCCCCCAAAGTACAAGGGCCTGATGATGGGTGGCTGGTTTGTGGCTACTGCCATTGGTAACTATGCCAGCATGTTGCCCTCTATGTTGTGGAACAAGATTCCTCTGATGTACAACTGGGCTATCTTGATTGGTCTCTGTCTGATTAGTGCCCTGCTGATGTTCTCTTTGTTGGGCAAGCTGAAGAAAATGACAGCATAAGTTTTTTGAACATTGAAAAAACAATTTGAACTGATATTAGCATGTGTGCCACTGGTTTTACTGGTGGCACTCATTTCTATTGTAGTCTCGATATTCGGTGACGAGACACTTTCCGGCGCCTCGCAGATATCCCTTATCGTGGCAACAGCTGTCTGTGTGAGTATAGGACTGCTGAGGAAGGTCATGACATGGGCCGACTTCGAAAAGGCCCTGGCCGACAAGATAGGGGGCGTAAGCGGCGGTATCATCATCCTGTTGCTGATAGGAGCTCTGGGCGGTTCCTGGATGGTGGGCGGTATAGTTCCTACCTTAATATATTATGGTATGCAGATTATGTCGCCTCAGTGGTTCCTGGTTTCTGCCTGTGTGATATGTGCCCTGGTTAGTGTGATAACGGGTTCTTCCTGGACCACCATCGCCACCATAGGTATTGCCCTGATGGGTATTGGCGAGGCGTTGGGCTTCCATGAGGGATGGGCGGCCGGAGCTATCATATCGGGTGCTTACTTTGGCGACAAGATCTCGCCGCTCTCTGATACTACGGTGCTGGCCAGCAGTACCGTTGGCACGCCGCTCTTTACGCATATCCGTTATATGCTCTATACGACAGTCCCCACTTTCCTTATTACCCTGCTGATATTTACCTTTGAGGGATTGGGACATGCTCCGGCATCCTCGGAACATGTGCAGATGGTGCAGCAGACATTGCAACAGACATTCTATATCTCACCTGTGTTGCTGCTGGTTCCTGTCTGTACGGGTCTGCTCATTGCCATGCGTCTGCCTTCTATGGTGGTGCTCTTTCTGGCAACACTGATGGGTACGCTGACAGCAGCCTTTACCCAGGGTGCTCTGCTGGACGAGATAGCGGGAGCGGATCTGGAGGGCTTCGCACAGCGTCTGCGTGGTGCACTGATTGTGGTGTATGGCCAGACCAACCTGGATACAGGAGTGCCTGAACTGAACGATCTGGTGGCTACACGCGGTATGGCTGGTATGCTGGACACTATCTGGCTGATTATCTGTGCTATGCTGTTTGGCGCTGCCATGACGGTTACTGGCATGCTGGATACCATAATGAAGGCGATGATCAGATTGGTGAAGGGTGTGGTGTCACTGGTAGCAACAACTGCCTTTACGGGTGTGTTCCTGAATATTGTGTCGGCCGACCAGTATCTGTCTATCATCCTGTCTGCCACTATGTATGCGCCCACGTATAAACGATATGGTCTGGAGCCCCGTCTGCTTAGCAGAACATGTGAGGACAGTGCTACGGTGACCTCTGTGCTGATTCCCTGGAACACGTGTGGTATGACACAGAGTCACGTGCTGGGTGTGTCCACCTTGGTATATGCACCCTTCTGCTTCTTTTGTTATCTAAGTCCGGTTATGACAATATTGGCTTCTGCTTTTCTGAGAAAAAAGACTCTAGGCGTTAGACTTTAGACTTTAGTCCTTTTGAATTTTAAATTTTGAAATTCGAATTAACCTTTATCATTTTAAAGGCGTAAAGTGTTAAAATTATGTTAAAATGCCTGCCAAATTTTGGCGGGTATTTTTATTTGTCATACTTTTGCAGTGTACTATTCAACTATTACACTATGATTGATGTAAAAAATGTCACATTCGGGTACAATAAGTACTGCAATGTATTACAAGATTTCAGTTTGCAATTCAAGAAGGGCGGTGTATACGGCCTGCTTGGAAAGAACGGTACTGGTAAGAGCACACTGCTTTACCTGATGATGGGTCTGCTCCGTCCCAAGCAGGGCGAAGTGAGAATAGACGGCGTACTGGCATCGAATCGTCTGCCAGAGGTAATGAGTGATATGTTTATCGTGCCAGAGGAGTATGACCTTCCACGCATCAGCCTTATGGAATATGTAAGGAGCCTGAAGCCTTTCTATCCCAAGTTCTCTGATGAATTGCTGACGCGTTGCTTGGAAGGTTTTGATATGACGCCAGACATTAATCTGGGTTCTCTCTCAATGGGACAGAAGAAGAAAGTGTACATGTGCATTGCCCTGGCTACGAATACAGATTATCTGCTGATGGACGAGCCTACCAACGGATTGGATATACTCTCTAAGAGTCAGTTCCGTAAAGTGGTAATCGGAAGCATGGCCGAGGACAAGACCATCATTATCTCCACCCATCAGGTTCATGATGTGGAGCACATGCTGGATCATGTATGCATCATAAATCAGAACAGTGTGTTGCTGAATACTCCTCTGGTGGAGGATAACGGGCCAATAGATCTTGAGAAGCTGTTCATCGAAACATTAACTAACAATAAAGTGGAGGAATAAGATATGAAAGCGTTTGATTTTAACAGATTCCTTAACGTTGCACGTTGGGACATCACCATAAACCGCAAGTTCTATATCCGTCAGATTGTAATTATAGCCGGCTGTGTACTGGTGCCTGTGATTTTCAGATACCTGCATGCCGTGTATAGCTACCTGATGATGTCGGACCCCATAAGTTTCAGTCAGTACAAAAGCATTGCAGCGGTGGCTTTCCATGACGTTGATTCGTATGCTTATTATTTCTGCCTGTTGTTCCCTGCAGCAATGATGCAGATGCTCTGTTACACGTTCCACAACCTGGCAACCAAGCAGGGGCGCATCAACGAGCTGACCCTTCCTGCTACAAATCAGGAACGCTTCGCATGGCATATTGTGTGTAAGGCGTTGGGTACGGTGCTGGTATTCATAGCATGTGTCTTGCTGGCTGACCTAGTATATACAATCCTGGGTTGGGCGATGCTGGGAATAACCGATCCAAACTCCCTTACCCATGCAGCCTGGAAGCTTGCGAATAATGATAGGCTTGTGGCCGATTTCAATGGAACTGTCTATGGGCGTTTCAGCCTGGAGTGCTTCTTTACGTTCCTGGGTCTGATTTTCTACACTACTTTCATGTTGGGCAGCGCCCTTAAGTATAAGCACACCTTTGGTTTCGTGTTGCTCTTCCATGTTGTGTTCTGGATTGTCGCTGTTATCCTGTTTGGTGCGGCTGCATGTGTGTTTGCTCATATTGGCGTAGAAAAGGTTTTATTCCTGAATACAATTCCGCAGTGGGGACAGTACCTGCTTCTGAACCTTCCTGTCTTTGCCGTGCTCTGCACAATGTGGTGGTTTACCTACCGCCTGTATTGCCGAGCTCAGATTACAACACGCAGAAATCCGTAACCCCATAGAAACGCATAAACCTTATATTATGGACTTCAAAAATCAGAAACCGATATATCTGCAGATAGCTGAGAGCATCTGTGATAGCATCCTTGCCGGGAAGTACCGGGAGAATGAGAAACTCCCGTCGGTACGTGAGTTTGCGGCCGAGGTTGAGGTGAACGTCAATACCGTAGCCCGCTCTTTCGAGTGGTTGCAGAATCAGGATGTCGTGGCAACACGCCGTGGCCTGGGAAACTTTGTCAACGAGGGCGCTCGTGAAGCAGTATTGAGCCTGCGCAGACGTGAGTTCTTCGATGAGCAAGTGCCTGAGTTCTTCCGCACCATGAAGGCTTTGGGTGTTACATTAGAAGAGATTATTTCATATAACAAATAAACAACCATTTAAAAACCATTAAGATTATGAAAGCACGTTTTATTCTTACGCCAATTGTGCTGATGGTAGCACTCTCTATTATCCTTTCCAGTTGTACGGATGCCGTGAACAAACTGGCAACGGCAGCCGTTAATCATCAGTTCCAGTTCGAACGTGAGGATTCGGTCAAGTGGGGTAAGTTGGTCGAGAGGACATGCAATCTTCCGGACTTCACAGCATTGGATGTTGATGGCGTTATATGCCTGGTTTATACTCAGGACAGTGTCTGCTCGGTACGTATCAGAGGTAACGAGAAATGCCTGGAGGCATATAATGTGGGGATGAACGAGGACGAGTTGAAGGTGTCATTGAAGGAAAGAAACGGTAAGATCAATGATAATACACCTGCAATCATCCTTTATGTTTCGGCTCCTGTCCTGAAGGAAGTGGAATTCTCGGGCGGTGGTAAGGTAGAGATGCGTGGCCAGATAGAGATGCCCGGAAAGCTGGCTGTTGAGCTGAATGGAGCCACCAACTTCGTTGCGGACAGTATGGCTGTCGGCTCTTTGGAACTGGAGACAAACGGTGCCTCGAAGTGTTCAATTGCCAAGTTGGAGACAATAGGGAACGTAGAGATTGAAGTAAACGGCGCAGGCGACATAGATGTCAATGTCTTCTGTCAGGATCTTCGTATAGAGATGAACGGTGCCGGAAAGGGTACTTTCAGTGGTGAGTGCAAGAAGCTTGTCTGCGAAGAAAACGGTGCCAGCAAGATTGACTTCTCTAAGCTGAAAAGATGATCCGACTGACGAATATCCACAAGACGTATCAGGGTGCCCAGCCACTGCATGTGCTGAAGGGGATAGACCTGCACATCGGAAAAGGTGAGTTCGTGGCTATCATGGGCGCATCAGGTTCCGGCAAGTCGACCTTGCTGAACATACTGGGCATCCTGGACGATTATGACGAAGGAGAATATCGCCTGGACGGTACACTCATCCGCAAGCTCTCGGAGACACGTGCTGCCGATTACCGTAACCGTATGATAGGTTTTATCTTCCAGAGCTTTAACCTGATATCCTTCAAGGATGCCATGGAGAATGTGGCTCTGCCTCTCTTCTATCAGGGTGTCGGACGCAGGAAGCGTAACCAGTTGGCTATGGAATACCTGGATAAGGTAGGACTGCGCGAATGGGCCCATCATCTGCCCAACGAGTTGTCGGGCGGTCAGAAGCAGCGTGTGGCCATAGCCCGTGCGCTCATCACCCAGCCGCGTATCATCCTGGCCGACGAGCCGACTGGCGCGCTGGACAGCAAAACCTCTCTGGAGGTAATGCAGCTGTTGCGTGAGCTGCACAAGCAGGGTATGACCATTGTGGTGGTAACACACGAGAGTGGGGTAGCCTATCAGGCAGAGAAGATTGTACACATAAAGGATGGCCAGATAGAGAGTATCGAGGTGAATGATGGAACCAACGACTCTCCTTTTGGTATGAACGGCGTAATGAAATAATTGCATGCTTGAACTCTTGCACGAAATAAAAGGTACCCTGAGCCGTAACAAGATGCGCACTATAGCCACGGGCTTTGCCGTGGTAAGCGGTTTGTTCCTGCTGATTGTGTTGCAAGGGGCCGGTAATGGTGTTATCCATTCTTTCCAGTACAACATGGGAAGTTTTGCCTTTGATGCCGTCCATGTGTTTGGTGGTAGGACTACCAAACCATGGGAGGGCATCAAGGAGGGTAGACTGATAAGATTGGATGATCGAGATCTGGAGATGAGTCGTCGCCACTTTCCTCATCAGATAATCACTGCTATTCCTACAATAAATCAGGATGGTGTGGTGGCCGCTTATGGTGCTCATTACATCAACGGTGTCTCGATGGTGGGCGTCTATCCAGAGTATGCTTCCTCGCAGGCTGTAAAACTGATGGAAGGACGCTTTGTGAATAACATGGACTTAATGGAGAAACGCAAGGTGTGCGTATTGGGAAGCAACAGTTGCAAAGACCTGTTCAAGGAAGGCGGTTCGCCAATTGGTCGCCGGGTGAAACTGGGTGGCATCCTATATACTGTGGTGGGTGTCTTTAAGACAAATGAGATGTTCAACTCCAGCAATTTCTACGTTCCTTATACTACCTTGTGCACCATATATAATAAGGGTAGGTTCATAGATGAACTGACGATGAATACGCATAATATCCCCACGGATTCCGCTATGGAGCAGTTTATGAAGGAATACACACGAGCTACCAGTTATATCCATTCTTTCGATCCAACGGACGAAAGGGCATTATGGATTTGGAATCAGGCGGGTGATAACATACAGATGCAGAGAGCCACCGGCATTCTGAACAAGGCTTTCTGGATTCTGGGCTTGTTGACATTACTGAGTGGTGTGGTAAGCGTAAGTAATATAATGCTTATCAGTGTGAAAGAACGAACACGTGAGTTTGGCATACGTAGGGCTATCGGTGCCCGTCCGTGGAATATTATTTCCATGGTAGTGCTGGAAAGTGTTGTAATTACGTCCATCTTTGGATACATAGGTATGTTGCTGGGAATCTTCTTCTGTGAATGGATGAATGCAACGGTGGGCAATCAGGTAATGGACTTGGGCGTTTTTCAGGCCAAGTACTTCGTTGACCCGACGGTGGATCTGCATACTTGTTTTCAGGCCACCATAGTGATTATAATAGCTGGAGCGCTGGCAGGTTTCTTTCCTGCACGCAAGGCTGTAAAAGTAAAAACAATAGATGCGTTGAGGGCTTAGTTATGAAACTGTTGGATTCAGATTTATGGGAAGAGATATTTGACTCCCTTCGCAAGAATCGTACGCGTACGTTCCTGACAGCCTTTGGCATCTTCTGGGGAGTATTCATGCTCATCCTGCTGATGGGCGGAGGTAAGGGCTTGGAAACTATGCTGGGCGAGAACTTTGCCGGTGCTGCCTCGAACGCGGGATTTATGATTTCCAATACTACCAGTGAACCGTATAAGGGATTCCGGAGTGGCAGATACTGGAATCTGGAGTTGGACGATGTGGCTCGTATTCGCAATTGCGTGCCTGAGATTAGCGTTGTTACACCTACCATCCGCAGTTGGGGAGAAAGAGCTATGGCGAACGACAAGTCTTGTAGTATATCCCTGATGGGACACTATGCAGACTATAGCAAGGTTGATAACCCGAAGATAAAGCATGGCCGTGCACTTACGGACGCTGATGGCATGCAGCTCAGAAAGGTATGTGTGATTGGTAATCGCGTGGCAGAGGAGTTGTTCCCAAATATGGAGAATCCCTGCGGACAGTTCCTGCGAATAGACAGCATCAACTATTGTATCATTGGCGTAAGCGGAAAAGGTTCGGGCGGGATCAGAATTGGCGGAAATCCGCAAACAACAGTTTATCTGCCTTATGAGACGATGCGTCAGATGTATAATAGAGGAAACGAAGTGGATATACTCGCTCTGGTGGCAAAGGATGAATATCCGATGTCTAAGGTACAATATAAGGTAGAAACATTACTAAAGCGTGTACACATGATTCACCCCGATGATACGCAGGCCTTGATAAAGGTGAATACAGAGGCTGTCTTCAGCATGATAGACACCCTGTTTACGGGCGTGAGCATTCTGGTGTGGATGATCGGACTGGGTACGCTTCTGGCTGGATCCATCGGTGTAAGTAACATTATGGTGGTGACGGTAAAGGAACGTACAACGGAAATAGGCATTCGCAGAGCCATCGGTGCTACGCCTCGAGATATCCTGACAATGGTAATGAGCGAAAGTATTGTGCTGACGTTGATAGCTGGTATGAGTGGTATATCCTTGGCTGTGCTGATCTTGCAGGCTATGGAGAACGCTACACATACGGAATTCCCGACGGCTCAGTTTCAGATATCGTTTGGGGTGGCTATAGGGGCCACGCTTATGCTTACTGTTTTGGGCGTATTAGCGGGTTTGGCTCCTGCTATCCGTGCCATGCATATAAAGCCTGTGGATGCTATGAGAGAAGAATAAATAAAAAGAATAATGATATGAAGAAGTTTGTGAAATGGGCAGTTATTGCATTGGTGGCTGCCATCTTTGTGGGAACATTTGTATTTCTGTATAAGAAATCACAACCCAAGGAAATGGTGTACGAGGTTTCAACCGTACAGCTGAAGGACTTGGAGAAATCTACCATTGTGACGGGTAAGATAGAACCACGTGACGAGGTGAATATCAAGCCGCAAATCTCGGGTATCATAGCCGAACTGTATAAGGAGGCCGGGCAAACGGTGAAGAAGGATGAGGTGATTGCCAAGGTGAAGGTGATTCCCGATATGGGTAGTCTGAACAGTGCAGAGAACAGGGTTCGCCTGGCCGAAATCAATCTGGCTCAGGCCGAGAAAGACTTCCAGCGAATGGAGAAACTGTATCAGGAAAAGGTGGTGAGTGCCGAAGAGTACGAGAAGAGCCAGGTGGCGCTGAAGCAGGCCAAAAGTGAGATGACAAACAGCTGTGATGCGTTGAATATCGTACGTGAGGGTATCTCGCTGAGCAATGCCAAAATGAGCACAACACTGGTTCGCTCTACGGTTGACGGTCTGATTCTGGATATCCCCGTTAAGGTGGGTAATTCCGTTATCCTGAGTAACTCGTTCAACGATGGTACAACAATTGCTACCGTTGCAGATATGCAGAAGCTAATCTTCCGAGGAAATATTGACGAAACAGAAGTTGGACGTGTCATAGAGGGAATGCCTGTGACTATTACCGTTGGCGCAGTACAGAACCTGAAGATACCGGCCCGCCTGGAGTACATTTCGCCCAAGGGCCGTGAATCCAATGGTGCTAATCAGTTTGAGATCAAGGCTGCCTTGGCGATACCCGATACCGTTGCGCTGCGTTCCGGCTACGGAGCCAATGCAGAGATAGTATTGGACAGAGTTAAGAAAGCTGTTTGTGTGCCTGAGGCTGCCTTGGAGTTTGTAGGCGACAGTACCTATGTGTATATACTCACGGATTCTGTGCCTAAGCAGCAGTTCCTCCGTCGTAAGGTAGAGACCGGCCTGAGCAATGGCATAGATATAGAGGTGAAGAGTGGAGTGAAAGTGGGAGAGAAGGTTCGTGGTATTTTAAAAGAGAACGAGAAATGAGACGTCAGATAATTATTGCGTTGGTAACCGGTGTGTGTTTACAGAGTCCGGCACAGCAAACCCGAGAGTGGGGACTGACCGAGTGTGTGCAGTATGCGCTGTCGCATAACCTGAATATCAAACAGCAGGAGGATAATGTGAAACTTCAGGAGATCTCGCTGAGCACCAGTCGGAATAGCAGACTGCCAGATCTGAACGGAAGTATAGGCGAGAACTTCAGTTTCGGACGCGCCCTCACCTCAGATAATATCTACATGAACCGTAATACGCAAAGTACCAGTTTCAGTGTGGGTACCAGTGTCCCAATTATTACAGGCGGTAGGATTCCTGCTGATATAAAAAGGTCCAAACTTAACCTCCAGGCAGCCCTGCAGGATTATGAGCATGCCCGAGAGAATATTGCCCTTAGTGTGACATCTGCATACCTCGAGGCAATATATCAGAAGGATCTGGTGCAGGTGGCTGAACGCCAGGTGGAATTGAGTAAGGCACAGGTGCACAGACTGGAATTGCTCTTCCAGAATGACAAGGCTTCTGAGGCTGAGCTCTCGCAGATCCGGTCAACATTGTCAAGCGATGAGCTTTCGCTCACCAAACAGCAGAATAGCTATATGCTGGCTCTTCTGGAACTGTCGCAGCTGCTGGAACTGGAGTCACCTGACGGGTTTGATGTCATCCGTCCTCAGGTAGGAACTGTTAAAGGCGACGACCTGCCTTCTCCCGACCTTGTATATAACGAGGCTGTAGGTATCAAGCCGCAAATCCAAGCAGAACAGATAAGATTGCAGAGCGCAGAGAAGAGTATCCAGGTAGCCAAAAGTGCGCTGTATCCCTCACTTCATTTTAATGCAGGCTTAGGCAGTAGCTACTACAAGACTTCGGGCTATGAGGCAATGGGGTTCGGAAGACAGTTGAGCGACAATTTCAACCAGTATCTGGGCGTGTCTTTGTCGGTTCCCATCTTCAACCGTTTTGCCACCCGTAATAGTGTGCGTTCGGCACGTGTGCAGGTCCATGCACAGCAGATTAAGTTGGAACAGGCCAAGAAATCGCTTTACAAGGAGATACAGCAGGCTTATTACAATGCCGTAGCAGCCAGCAGACAATGTGAGAGTAGCGATGAGGCTTTGGCAAGTGCCAATGCAGCCTTCATACTCATGCAACGTAAGTACGAGAACGGCAAGGCAACAGTCACTGAATTCCAGGATGCCAAGACTAAGTATATGAGTGCTGAATCACAGCAGATCCAATCGCGCTATACTTACCTTTTCCGTAAGAAGATACTCGATTTCTACAGAGGTAGGGAACTATAGGCAGGCTTTCTTTAGCCTGATCCATGTTTCCTCCGAGAGTATCTTGCGGTAGGGGCCGTTGTTGGAAAACTGCATTTTGCGAATGTGCTCGGCTCGTTTCTTGCTGTCGGCATGATCCATGAGATAGGACAGAACGCCGTAACTCTCAAACGTTTCAAGTGTGTTTGCCATCTCCATGGGGTCGAGGTGCATGGCATGCAGATAGCGGGCTCCTTGTTCGTCTGCCGCATCCTCTTTGGTACGAGTAATGGAATTGCTTATTATCTTGGTGGTGAGGTTTGCCAGCATATCTGAATTGCCGGTAATCATTGCCAAAAATACAGTGATGATTGCCTGCTGACGCACTGCAGACTGAATATGCCCCAGTCGGAGGTGGGCCATCTCATGTGCGATTACAGCGCAAAGCTGCGACTCGTTCTTCATCTTATTGATGAGGGCTGTATTAATAATCAGGTGGTTTCCTACTGTTGCAAAAGCGTTAACCTCGTTGTCTCTGTTTATTACAACATGAACATCGGCCATGCTGATGCCATTGGCTTTGCACATCTCCGATACCAGGCTGTCTATGGGGGCACATACATCATGGTCGTTCACCTTCCAAAGGCTCATTTCAGAAACTTTCCAAACCCATTCTGACAACTTGTCGCCTACAATGGTGGGATGCAGATGAAGAGTCTTCATCCAGTCAACCTGCAAGGTGATGAAGAGGATGCCGAAGAATAACAGGGCTGATATGATAAATTCTTTGAATATCTTTTTCATCTTTTACAAATCTTGTCGGTTATTGTTCCGTAAAGATGCCATTTGTGGATTTTTCCTTTACGTGTGTTGACAGCAGACCGAATAGTCTCTATAAAGTCGTAGATGTTATACAGGTTGACTGTGATAAAATAGGCAATGTAGGCCGACGAAAGGTCTGTAAAGCAGAATAGTATCCTGACTGTCCACCAGAATAGTATGTTGTTCATGATGAACAGGGGTACCTGTGATACGAGTGCCTGAATGGAATTCCATCTGACAAAGAATGTCCCCTTTCTTGACATAAGGTAGAATATTCCTGTGGCCAGAAGATTTATGATAGGCATTGGTAATCCAATCATTACGGCTACAAGCGACATGATGTAACACCCTGAGGCACGTTCCTTCTCGTCCTCATGGGGTACCACATCTTCTATACGGACTGAAGACTCGTTTATGTATATTTCACCAGATTCCATATCCAATTAATCAATATGGCCATAATGCCGGCAAGAGCGTATGGCCAACTTCGTAATTTCGTTTCGGTAATATGATAAGCCTTAAGGAGAGACGACGACCCTGTAAGGAGGTCAACCACAATCCAAATAGGAACTACCACCATCAGTATACCCATGATGATTCCCAAAGGGTTGTAATACAGTGAATTCATCCATTCTCCATGGAAGAATGCCAGTACTGCTCGGGTTGTTCCGCATGAAGGGCATGGAATATGAAAAAGGTATCTTGTCAGACACCCATTCCAAAGAAAAACCCTACTGCTGTCATTACTGACATACAGCCATAAATAGCCGCATGCTGTTAATAATAGAAGTAGGGAGTATAGTCGTCCTCTGCTAATGTTCATCCTTTAGATGATGGACATGAGGCGTGTGAGATTCTTTTCACGTGTTGCATTCATAATCAGGAACCAGTCTATAATGGTCCAAATTCCTAAACCGCCACAAGTAACCAGCTTACCTATGCCCAGTCCTGTGTCGCCTATATAGAAACGGTCGATGCCCCAACTGCCAATGAGAATGCTAAGGATAAGAGATATCGTGGGGTCCTTAAACTGGACGGCATGAATCAGATTTGCCCTGCTGTCATCAGCGGCAAGCAGACGCTCACGGATGAAAGGAATTTGTGACTCGGGGAAATACTTGTTGTTCATCATCATGAACATGTCAACTTTTTGCTGCTCCATTTCTTGTGTGTGGTAAAAATTAATACTAATTAAACGTTCTGATTGCAAAGATATGTATAATCAGAATAAAAAGCAAAGCATTTTCTAAAAAAGACGTGTCTGATAGGAAAAATATGTTTTTTATTGATGAATCTGCAATTGCGGGAAGGGGAATTTGATGCTTTGACGGTTGAATTCTTCGTAGATCTTCTTGTTCAGATCAAAGTATACAGCCCAATAGTCGGCCCCGTTCACCCAAACACGGAAAGTGAAGTTTACACTGCTGTCTGCTAACGCGCTCAATGCATAGAAGGGCTCAGGATCCTTCAGGATGCGGTCGTCAGAATTGGCAATAGCCTTCAGCGCATTGATGACTTTCTCAACATCTGTTCCATACTCAACACTAATGGTAAAATCCACGCGGCGGGTTTCCATCTTGTTGTAGTTGGTAATACTTCCGCTACTTAGAGAACCGTTGGGAAGATAGATTTCCTTATTGTCGACGGTCAGCAAAATGGTGTGGATAATTTGAATTTCCTTCACCTTACCCATCATTCCCTGAGCTTCTATCATGTCGCCCACTTTGAACGGTTTAAATAACAGAATGATTAATCCGCCGGCAAGATTCTGTAGATTGCCACTCAGTGCCATACCGGCAGCCACACCAAGAGATGCCAGTAGGGCGGCAAACGAGGTTGTGTTAACACCCAGAGCACTGATAACCGTTATAATCAGCAGTACATTCAGCAGAATGCTTACAAAACTCTTCAGGAATGACTGGATGGTGTTGTCCACTTGCCTCCTTTCCAGCATTTGCCGGACAATCTTGTTGGTAAGTTTAATGACAAACTTTCCTGCGAAGTAAATTACTAAGGCCAGCAAAATGCTTTTGCCAATTTCCACACCCGTCGATGTCAGCTGCTTCAATAGTAAATCTATCTCTCCTTCTGATATCGCACTCATCATTCCAGAAGTTTTTTCTACAACTTCATTTGCTTGTAATAATGTCATCATGTTGGTTTTATTTTTACATTGCAAAGTTACAACTTTTCTTTTTAGTATCTGCATAAAAGTCTTATTTTTCATTCTTTATATATGCGCGCGCGATATTATATAAGGTATACCGAAAAAAATATGTGCGATTTTCAAAAAAAGGAAGCCAAAATATTGTGGGGTTCTAAAATTCGTCGTACCTTTGCAACCGCAAATGAGGAACGAACCACCTCACTAAGGTGGTCAGGTCTGAATGCGCTTAATTGAAAAGTTCTTTGACATAATTCCATAGACAGAAATTGTAGTACAAGAGAAAACAAGTACGAACCGTCATTCTGAAAAGAAATGAGATACTCGGCCAGTCAGATTTCTTTATACCGTATTATATTACAG
>Ga0265300_10000104_pt1 | contig 93893 bp, 62 predicted proteins | sample AusTroGonzalo_MG_FD_193482 | JGI IMG/M metagenome (GOLD analysis project Ga0265300, IMG submission 193482) | Bovine rumen microbial communities from tropical cattle in Woodstock, Queensland, Australia - Gonzalo_03 | ecosystem: Host-associated > Mammals > Digestive system > Stomach > Rumen ... | reverse complement strand
GAAGTTTCATGCGGCCTGTCTTCTGTACGTTCAGGTAGTTTACGAAGATACCCTGTGCAGTTTCAGGACGCAGATAGATGGTGCTGGCACCATCGGCGGTACTACCCATCTCGGTTTTGAACATCAGGTTGAACTGACGTACATCTGTCCAGTTACGTGTTCCACTGATAGGGCATACAATACCTTCATCCAGGATAATCTGCTTCATGCCCTCCAGGTCGATGCCACCCTCAGCATTCATCACCTCTTGGAAGCGCTTGTGCAGCGCATCATATTTCTCCTGATTCTCCAGAACGCGAGGATTGGTAGCGCGGAACTGAGCTTCGTCAAAAGCATCGCCAAACTTCTTCTTAGCCTTCTCAATCTCCTTCTGGATCTTATCTTCATACTTTGCCATCTGCTCTTCAATGAGCACATCGGCACGATAGCGCTTCTTAGAATCGCGGTTATCAATAAGGGGATCGTTGAAAGCATCTACGTGGCCGGAAGCTTTCCAGGTAGTGGGATGCATAAAGATAGCAGCATCTATACCTACTATATTTTCGTGTAGCAGCACCATGCTCTGCCACCAATATTGCTTAATGTTATTCTTCAGTTCGACACCATTCTGTCCATAATCGTAAACGGCGCCTAAACCATCATAGATGTCGCTACTGGGGAATACAAATCCATATTCTTTACAGTGTGAAACTATCTTTTTGAAAACATCTTCCTGTTGTGCCATAATACCTTTTGCTATGTTAGTATATTTATTTTTGTTTGCAAAGTTACGATAAAATCCCGAAATATGATTTCATATTGCGGGATTTTATGATAAATTAGCTGTATTTTGTCACTAGTCCTTTTGCTTGTAATTGAAGAACTTAAAGGTTTCTATTGTGGATTATCATCACATTTGGAAGGATAAATCCTATTAATACTCATCCTCGTTGAAGAGGAAATCCTCTTTTGTGGGATAATCTGGCCAGATGTCCTCGATGTTTTCATACACATCGCCTTCATCTTCAATTTCAGAAAGATTTTCTATTACTTCAAGAGGAGCACCACTACGTGTTGCATAATCGATAAGCTCCTCTTTGGTTGCAGGCCAGGGAGCATCCTCCAGTTTTGAGGCTAATTCCAAAGTCCAGTACATATCTTAATCTTTATAAATTTTCTAAAACATTCAACTTTTACTACTCTCTCTCAACTATCTTTTGTATTGAGGCGCAAAGATACAATAATTTTCTTTAATTATCATCCTTTATGCCATAAAATTTCATCTGTACCACCTAAAAAATTTAGTCGACATGCCAGAACGTATAAATAATCACTTAATCGGTTGATGTATGCAGTGACATTTTTGTCCACTGGCTCCTTTGCGTCCAATGCGTAGATTAACCGTTCGGCCCTTCTGCATACGCACCGACAGACGTGCGCAACGGCTGCAGCTCTGCATCCACCTGGTAGTGTGAAACCACGCCAGCCTGGCAGACCCTCTCCGGCACGGTCAATACATTGTTCCAATTCTATAACGTCTTCTTGGGTTATCTTGCATTTGCATGGAGTATCACTGTCTGGATCTGTTGCCAGTATACTTCCTATAGCAAATAGCTGACACTGTATCTTTACCAGGCAGTCACAGTCCGAAGGCTCATTCAGATAGGTCAGAAGTAGCCCTAGCTGGCTGTTCAATTCGTCGATTGTACCATAACTATCTAATCGCAGGCTTGCTTTCGGTACACGTTTACCTCCAACCAGACTTGTCAGACCCTGATCACCTGTGCGTGTATATACGTTACTTTTTTTCATCAGAAATTAACTATATAGTGTTGTTTATTATACTTGGTATCGAAAAAGGCTATTCCTATATCATATAGGTCGAAAGAAACCACTGAAGGTAATTTTTGGAACCAATCTTTGTTTTTGTCGAGATGATCTAACAGGAGCATCGATTGCTCGTTCAGGTGTGTTATTACCTCATTATTTGGTTCATCCAGCCAGCATATGTCTATCTGTCCTTCAGGGATACTGTTTATTATCTTTGCTTTTCTGCATCCTGCTACCAGATAGCGGTTGACATCTTTCGACGTCGTAAGGCTGCTTATAACATTCGGTTGTCTCCAGTTGCTAACGCGAAGCAATAGGTGGAGAATTTTTCGGACCCTAAACCTGTCTGTCCGTGTCAGATCCTTATCCAACTCCTTATATGCATAATATGGTGTTTTCTCGTATATTACATCCGTAATAAAATGGAAAGCATATGGTGAGTGGACACCATATCCGCATCTATGTCTGAAGCGGCGTAGCCAGATTAGAGGATTTGTCAGTCTATACATATTATATTATACCGCAAAGATAATAAATTTTATCTTCAGTTGTATAATTAATGCATAAAAAAAAGGCCCGACTTTATGTCGAGCCCTTAATTTGATATTTTGTAAATAAATTACCTTAATTACTTAACAGCGTACTTCTTGCCATCAACTACATAGATACCCTTAGTAGCCTTGCTTACGCGCTGACCGTTCAGGTTGTAGATAGCACCGCTCTTTGTCTCTTCAGCCTTGATGCTGTTGATAGCGTCAATCAAAGAAATTTTGAAACCATCTTCATCACGGCTGATGTTTTGGCCAGCGGGATCACCAAATGCGATGTTGCTAACAGTTGCTTCGCCAGTCAATGTACCTTCCAAAGGTAGAGAAATAATGGTATTACCTGCTTCCTCATCAAATTCGCCATCGTAAACAACAATAGAGTACTTGTTGTTAGCAAATTTTATAGAATATGTCATACCTTCGGTAGCATCACCTTCTTCGAACAAGTATTTTGTCTTCTTTGAATTCTGTTGTATACTTATACCCTCTGGAAGCTGAAGCTTGAAGTCGCAGTTGGCAATGGTTTTACCGCTATTATTCACAAATGTAAACACCAAACTACCATTTTTAACTGCACCCTTTAACTCAACGGGACTGGCAGCAGTTCCATTGATTGTAATGATGTTTTTATTCTCGAAAGGATATTTAACACCCTCGGTTGTGCCTGCGAATGAATCCTGAATCTTGATTGCGCCACTTGCTTCAGCAGTTGCCTTGAATTTAATCTTCAAAACAGGCCCCTCAAGGTCACGAAGATTTGCATTCTTGTTACTTGTAACAGAGATTAGGTACATACCCTTTTCTTCGTTAAAACCAGATACAATCGAGTGGCTGCTCTTATGACGTCCACCTTCGAAATCAACACAGAGTTCTGTTTCATCATCCTCGTTTAGGCGAGTAGGAATCTCGATTCCTGCGGGACACTGAAGCCAGATGTCATAATTAGTAACCTCTACCTCTGTCGTTAGAGAGAATACAACTTCCTTCTCTTCGCCAGCAGCAATCGTTAAAGCAGCAGGATCAGCACTAAATTGTGCACTTGCTGTGAATGTAGCCATTAAAGCTACGACTGATAGAATAAACTTTTTCATTGTCTGTAAAATTATTTTAATTTATTGTTACTATAATCTGAACTTTAGACCTTTATTTATTTTCCTAACATAATATTGTATATGGAAACAACGTCCATACCGTCAATCGAATCATCACCGTTAACATCGGCTGCATCAGTCTTGTCATTTTTCCCTAACATGATATTGTATATGGCAACAACATCCATGCCGTCTACAGAGCCGTCGCCGTTAACATCACCCTTCAGACCAAGGCCAGTGACTTCTACGCTTATATCCTCTGGATGACTGATATTATTACCATCGGAACCACCGAAAATAATGTCGCTAACAGTTGCATCTCCGCCAGAGTTACCTTGCAATGGTAGTGTGATAATAGTGTGACCAGCTGTCTCGTTAAACTCGCCATCCGAAATTGTAACGATGTAGACATTGTTACTGAATGCAATAGAGAACGTCATAGCTTCAGTTGCATTACCCTTCTCGAATTGGAACTTCTTGTCTGCCAGGTTTTTCTTTATCGATACGCCCTCTGGAAGTACGAGTTGGAAGTTACACTTGCCAATAGTCTTGCCACTGTAGTTGTCAAATGTTATTATCAAGTTACCATCCTTCATCTCAGCTTTCATGTCAATGCCATAAGCAGCAGCAGGAATATCCACGCAGAGATCTTCAAGGCTAGAGATATAACCCTCAGAATCACCGAATGAAATGCTGCTGACAGTTGTCTTGCCTCCGGATTTACCTTGCAATGGCAAGCTGATAATGGTGCCTTCTGACTTATTAAACAAACCATCATAAACGGTAACGCTGTATTTATTGTCGTTGAGTGAGATAGAGAATGTCATCTTCTCAGTGGCATCACCTTTCTCAAATACGTACTTGTTACCGTTAGGTGTCAAAGTCAGCCCCTCAGGTAGTTCGAACTGGAAGTTGCAGTTCCCAATAGACTTGCTATCGTGGTCAACGAATGTAAATATCAGGTTTCCGTCTACGATTTCTCCCTTCATCTCGATGCCGACCACATCAATAGTTACTTCCTCAGAGGTACTGATGGTCTCGCCATCGGAACTACCGAACTCGATGTCGTTAATAACAGCTTCACCTCCGGACTTACCATCCAATGGTAGACTAACAAGTGTATTGCCTGCATCTTCGTTGAACTCGCCGCCAGACACTGTAACTGTGTACTTGTTGGTTTGCTCGTCGAATGATATATCAAATGTCATACCATTAGTTGCATCACCTGCTTCATACTCGAACGTATTGGCAGCAGGAGCCAATCTTCTGGCTCTAATGGCATTCCTCTCTTCCTTGGTATAAGCTGAACTACTTGTTGTTAGGAATACGCCTTCGGGGAGTCCGAACTGGAAGGTGCAGGTGCCAATGGACTTGCCACTGTTGTTATCATAAGTAAATACCAAATGTCCATCTATCACTTTAGCCTGTAAGCCAACGCCGGTAATAGTCATGGCGAAACCTTCAGGCCGACTGATGTTGTAACCGTCGGAATCTCCGAAGGCTATGTTGCTGACACTAACTTCTCCGGCCATAACTCCCTCTAATGGTAGACTAACAATGGTATTGCCGGCCTTCTCATCAAACTCACCGCCGAATACAGCAACAGTGTAGTGATTGTTATTGGATGCGATATAGAATGTCAGGCCTTCAGTCGCATCACCTTCCTCATATTTGCATTTATCACTGATTGCATTACGCTTTATTGATACACCTTCAGGAAGGTCGAACTGGAAGTTACAGTTGGCAATAGTAGCGCCATTCCTATTATCAAATGTAAATACCAAGTTGCCATCCTTCACTTTACCCTTCAGGTCAACACCGCCATTGATGGCCGAAGGTATATTCATGGTAAAGTCTTCGGTTCGGCTGATGTTGTTACCATTGGAATCTCCAAATGCGATGTTGCTAACAGAGGCATTACCTCCAGATCTACCTTGCAATGCCAGGCTGATAATGGTATTACCTGCTGTCTCGTTAAACTCGCCACCAAAGGCTGCAACAGTATACTTGTTGTTATTGAATGTAACATAGAACGTCATGCCGGCAGCTGCGTCGCCTACTTCATATAGGTACTTCTTACCAGATTTCTTTATTGAAATGCCCTCAGGAAGTTCAAACTGGAAGTTGCAGTTGGCAATGGTTTTACCTGTGTTGTTCTCAAATGTAAATACCAGGTTACCATCCTTCACTTCCCCCTTCAGGTCAATACCATAGGTCGCCATTGGCAAATCAATGCCGAAGCCTTCAGGAGAACCGATGTTACTACCATCGGAACTGCCGAACGCAATACTGCTGACTGTAGCTTTTCCTCCTGATTTACCCTTTAAAGGAAGACTAATGATAGTATTACCAATTGTTTCATCAAACACGCCACCGTAAACAGTAACATTATACTTATTGTTCTTGAATGCAACACTAAATGTTCTTCCCGCCGTTGCATTACCTTCCTCATACAAATAACTGTTGCCGTTTGAAATCAATGTCAACCCCATAGGGAGTTCGAACTGGAAGTTACAGTTGGCAATCTCCTTGCCGCTGGTATTCTCGAATGCAAATATTAAACTTCCATCCACAACCTCACCCTTCAAATCGACACTACCTGTGGTTATGGCTGGTACATCTATAGTAAAGTCCTTTGGTCTGCTGATATTATTTCCATCGAGATCTCCGAATGCTATGTTACTGACAGTAGCCTTGCCACTCGGTCTACCTTGCAGAGGCAGACTGATAATGGTATTACCTGCTGTTTCGTCGAACTCGCCATCGTATATAACAATCGTGTATTTATCGTTGGCAAATTTTATGGCGAAAGTCATGCCTTCTGTTGCGTCGCCTTCCTTGAACAGGTATTTGGTCTTCTTCGAATTCTGCTGTATACTTATTCCCTCTGGAAGTTGAAGCTTGAAGTCACAGGTGGCAATGGTCTTACCACTGTTGTTTGCATATGAGAATACCATGTTACCGTCTATAATCTCAGCCTTTAAATCAACACTGCCGGTGGAAATTACAGGTATGTCGATGGTGAAGTTCTCAGGCAGACTGAGGATTTTACCTTCAGAATTTGCAAACATGGCTTCGCTTATGGTTGCCTTACCACCCGTATTGCCTTCCAAAGGCAGACTGATAATCGTATTGCCAGCTTCCTCATCAAACTCGCCACCATAAACGGTAACAGCATATTTGTTATTTTTAAATGTAACAGAGAATGTCATGCCTGCTGTTGCATCGCCCTTCTCGTACAAGTATTTCTTACCCGTAGAATTGAGCATTACGGATAGGCCTTCGGGAAGTTTAAATTGGAAACTACAGTTACCAATGGTCTTCTCGGTGGTATTCTCGAATGAAAAAATCAGGTTACCATCCTTCACTTCGCTCTTCAGTTCGATACTACCATTATTGCCTTCGTCGCAAACAGAGGATATATCTAGGGTAAAGCCATCAGGACGACTGATGATGTTGCCATTTTTATCTCCAAAAGCAATCTCGCTGACAGTCGCTTTACCACCTGTCTTACCCTTCAAAGGCAGGCTGATGATCGTGCTACCAGCTGTCGCATTAAACTCGCCGTCGTAAACCTCAACAATGTACTTATTATTCTTGAATGCAACATGCAATACCATATCAGTTGTAGCAGAGCCTACATTATATATATATTGGTTTTCTGTTTCGTCGTACATTACGGTCACATCCTCGGGCAGTTCAAACTGGAAATTGCAGTTGGCAATGGTTTTACCTGTGTTGTTCTCAAATGTAAATATCAGGTTACCATCCTTCACTTCGCCCTTCAGATTGACACTTGCATTATCGTTGTTGTTATTGACTGAGGTGATATCCACTGTAAAGCTCTCGGGAGAACTGATAGTTTTGCCTTCGGAATTAGCAAACGTAATATTGCTTACAGTTGCCTTGCCACCTGGTTCTCCCTGCAGAGGTATACTGATAATGGTATTACCTGCTGTTGTCTTTAACTCGCCACCGTAAACGATAACAGTGTATTTATTATCATTGGATGCAATATAGAATGTCATGCCTGCCGTAGCATCACCTTCTCCGTATTTGCATTTTTCACTTATGGGATCTCGTTTTACGGTCACATCCTTGGGCAGTTCAAATTGGAAATTACAGTTAGCGATGGCATTGCCGCTGGGATTAGCGAATGAAAATATCAGATTACCATCCTTAACCTCGCCCTTCAACTCGACATTATTACTGATTGCTGCAGGAATGTCCATAGTAAAGCCATCTGGTCTACTGATGAGGTTGCCTTCGGAGGTAGCAAACAGAATGTTGCTGACAGTTGTCTTACCACCTGTCTTGCCTTGCAGTGGCAGGCTGATAATGGTGTTGCCAGCAGTTTCGTTAAACTCACCACCGTAAACAGCGACCGTATACCTGTTATCATTGGATGTAATAGAGAAGGTTAGACCTTTCGTTGCATCACCTCTTTCATACTGGTACTTATTACCTGATGAATTCTTCTTTATTGAGATTCCCTCAGGAAGTACAAACTGGAAATTACAGTTGCCAATAATCATTCCACTAGTATTTTCGAATGTGAAAATCAGACTGCCATCTTTCACTTCGCCTTTCAACTCAGCGCTGCCAGTCGGAATAACTATAGCTTTTTCGATTATATAGTCCTTCGGTCTGCTGATATTATTTCCATCGAGATCTCCGAATGCAATGTTGCTGACAACCACAGGACCAGTAAGAACCTCTCCTTGTAAGGGTAAGGAAATAATGGTATTGCCGGCTGCATCGTCAAACTCGCCATCATAAACGGTAATAGTATATTTGTTGTTGCTATATTTTATGGAGAAGGTCATGCCCTCAGTCGCATCGCCTTCCTCATATAGATACTTTTTACCAGTAGAGTTCTTCTTTATTTCCATACCATCGGGGAGTTCCAACTGGAAATTACAATTGGCAATATTCTTGCCACTGTTGTTCCTGTATCTAAATACCAAACTATTATCCTTGAATTCTCCCGTCAGCACAACGCTTTCATTATCATAATCTGGTTCAGTGGCGGGGATATCCATATTGAATCCTGCAGGTTTACTGATGAGGAATCCATTGGCATCACTAAAAGAGACATTGCTTACGGTTGCCCTACCTCCAGATTTACCTTCCAAAGGCAGTGTGATAATTGTATTGCCGGCTGCATCGTCAAACTGACCTTCGTTAATAGTGATGTTATACTGGTTGCTATTATATGTAACAGAGAATGTCATACTTGCAGTAGCATTACCCTTCTCGAATAAATACTTATTACCGCTTAAAACCAGGCTCATCCCTTCGGGTAGTACTAATTGGAAGTTACAGTTACCAATAGTCTTACCAGTTGTATTCTCGTACGTGAACACCAAATTGCCGTTCTTTACATCACCTTTTAGTATAATGCTACCATTCACTGTCGAAGGTATATTCATGGCAAATCCTTTTGGACGCTCGATGATAGTGCCATTAGTATCGCCAAAAGATATGTTGTTGACAGTTGCTTCACCTCCTAACGCGCCTTGCATGGGCAGACTAATAATTGTGCCAGCTGTCTTACTGAACTCACCATTGTTAATGGTGATTGTGTATAGGTTGCTGCTAGCTGCAATAGAGAACGACATATTCTGGGTTGCATCGCCCTTTACGTATTGATATGTTCCTCCGTTTGGTGTTAGGCTCATACCTTCTGGTAGTGTCAGCTGGAAGCTGCAATTACCAATAGACTTGTCAGTCGTGTTTTCGAATGTAAAAACCAGGCTACCATCCTGCACTTCGCCTTTCAGTTCAACACTACCGTAATTTGTAGGGGTAATATTAATAGAAAAACCGTCGGATCTGTTGATGTTATTGCCATCTGGATCACCGAATGCAACGTTGCTGACTACAGCCTCACCATCCATTTCTCCTTCAAGTGGTAGGGTAATAACGATATTACCTGCTGTTTCATCGAACTCGCCATCATATATAACGATTGAGTATTTATCGTTGGTGAATTTTATGGAAAAGGTCATGCCCTCAGTTGCATCGCCTTCTTCATACATATACTTTGTCTTCTTAGAGTTCTGTTTTATACTTGTTCCCTCCGGAAGTTGAAGCTTGAAATCGCAGTTAGCAATAGTCTTACCTGTTGTATTCTCATATGTGAAGATAAGTTTGCCATCCTTAAATTCGCCCTTCAGTTCAATGCTTCCTGTTTCATCGTCACCATTATCAATAGCTGGAATATCCATATTAAAGTCTTCTGGCTTACCAATGATGTTATCATTAACATCGCCAAAAGAAATATTGCTAACCGTTGCTTTTCCGCCTGTCTTACCCTGTAATGGCAGAGATATAATAGTATTACCTGCAGTTTCGTTAAACTTACCTCCAGTTAGTTTTATGGAGTATTTGTTATTACTGAATGTAACAGCGTAAGTCAAAGCAGCTGTCGCATCGCCTTTTATATATTGGTATGTTGTTCCATCGGGAATCAGACTCATACCTTCAGGGAGTGCGAACTGGAAGTTGCAGTTTGAGATTGTCTTTCCCGTAGTATTTGTAAATGTAAAAACCAGGTTACCGTCTTTAACCTTTCCCTCCATGTTTACGCTTCCACTTGGTGTACTCTCACCCAAAATAATTGTGAAGTCTGAGGGCCTGCTTATGTTGTTACCTTCGCTATCACCAAAGGCAATATTGCTAATTGTTGCAGTGCCTTTAATTTCTTCTCCTTGTAATGGCAAAGAAATAATAGTATTTCCCGCGCTCTCATCAAACTCGCCATCGTATATAACAATGGTATATTTGTCGTTTAAAAACTTAACGGAGTAGGTCATACCCTCTGTGGCATCACCCTCCTCGTACAGGTACTTGGTCTTCTTAGAGTTCTGCTTAATGCTAATTCCCTCCGGAAGTTGAAGCTTAAAGTCACAGTTTGCAATGATCTTGCCACTATTGTTCTCGAATGTAAAGACTAAGTTACCATCCATAATGGCACCTTTTAATTCAGCCGCCGGCTTATCTTGTGCGTTTGCAAATATTGCTATGGCAATAAATAGTAAAAGTGATGTAATTTTTTTCATGATATAATTGTTTTGCATTATCATCTACTTATCTTAGGATTATCTGATTAATAATAGTTTACACTTGCGAGATATTAAAAACCGTATTACTGGCCTTTTTATTGTCTTCCAATTAATGAAATTATACATTAGACATCGCAAATATACTAATTATATTTATTATATAATGTATTGTAGTCAAAATTTTTAAGAAAAATCCAATTTTGCAAACGCTTGATTGCAAAGACGTATAAATTCAAAAAGGGCTCGACATTGCGTCGAGCCCTAAATAAGTATAATGTAAATGATTTACTTAATTACTTAACAGCGTACTTCTTACCGTCAATTACGTAAACGCCCTTAGTAGCCTTGCTTACGCGCTGACCATTCAGGTTGTAGATAGCACCGCTCTTAGTCTCCTCAGCCTTGATGCTGTTGATAGCGGTAAGCAAAGAGATTTTGAAACCTTCTTCATCACGGCTGATGTTTTGGCCAGCGGGATCACCAAATGCGATGTTGCTAACAGTTGCTTCGCCAGTCAATGTACCTTCCAAAGGAAGAGAAATAATGGTATTACCTGCTTCCTCATCAAATTCGCCATCGTAAACAACAATAGAGTACTTGTTGTTGGCAAATTTTATAGAATATGTCATACCTTCAGTAGCATCACCTTCTTCGAACAAGTACTTTGTCTTCTTTGAATTCTGCTGTATACTTACACCATCGGGAAGCTCAAGCTTGAAGTCGCAATTAGCAATAGTCTTGTTACTTTTGTTTTCAAATGTAAATACCAGGCTGCCATCTTTTAAAGCGCCCTTCAATGTAACGCCAGTATCTAAACCCTGAGCGTTTGCAAATACTGCCATTGCAGCAAAAATCAAAAGAGATAGAATCTTTTTCATATTATTTTGATGTTTTAATTGTTGGTTATTCCTTATTAAAATAGAGTTTTCCTCACAATAAATAAATGATTACTCACCTTCGGCCATAATGTTCAGAATAATCTGAATATCAGAAGCATCAATATGCCCGTCCCCATTCAGGTCAAAAGCAGGGTTGTTTGTTCCTTCTGCCATGTCATTTAATACCATCTGGATATCAGAAGCATCAACATGACCATCGCCATTCAGGTCACCCTTCTTGCCAACGTCAGCCTTTTCAACTGCCAACTTGAAATAATGGGGATCAGTCTGAGCAATCTCAGTATTATCCTTGGCATGCATAACAGTACCCTTCAGGGCTATGTCATAAGAACCCTCAGCTACTGTTGAAGCAACCTGCAGTGTAATCTTAGCTACTACACCTTCGCCAGTAGCAACAGCATTTTCAGTCTCAGAGAACAACTTGTTATCAGTTACTACGATCTCTTCTGACCAGCGCTCAGCGGGAGCAACACTTACCAAAGTAACACCCTCAGGGAGAACGAGTTCAGTCTGCCAGTTGATGATGTCAAGTGTCTTGTTCACCATAGTCAAAGCAACTTCTACAGTCTGACCTTGTTTAGCTGTAACATCAGCAGCTTTCAGGTAGTGGTTCGCGCGGTTAATTGCAGCATTTGCACTCATAAAGGTGAAAGCAGCCATCAACATGAATAAAAATCTTCTTTTCATAAGATAAATTTTTAAGTGAATAAATTGTTATTTTTGTTAGTTTTCGTTATTGTTTATAGTTAGCTTTTTAGGTCTAAACACAATTATACGATGCAAACTTACACAATTTTTTCCAATCGCCAAAGATATTCCTACTTTTTTTTGATTTTTTTTATTGAAAATGTTTTTTGATATGTTTTTTGTACGAAAAATGGCTATAGAGTTATATCCAACCGCTCTCTTTATACCATTTTATGGTACTTTTCACACCTTCTTCCAGTTTCCATTGTGGAGAATAACCGAAATCCCGTATGGCAGGCTCTATATCGCACTGCCAGTTGCGCTGGCTTAATATGTGGAACTTGTCATCGTTCAGGGCATTCATCTTGCCTGTGATGTGACTGACTCTAGTGCTTACACAGCATATAATCCGAAGCAACCATAAGGGTGCCTTTATGTGCATAACCCATGGATTACCAAGATTCTGCTGTAACAGGTCGCTGAACCGGCGGCTGTTGTACACTTCGCCGTCACTGAGGAAATAGGATTTACCTTCAGCGGCAGACGACTCTATACATCTATATATGGCCTGCACGACATCCATCATGTAAACAAATGTAATCTCCTGAGGCTGGTAACCTACCGCAAAGTCTATGTGTTGCTTTATGCTTTTGGCCATCATAAAGTAGTCCTTCTCACGTGGTCCATATACCCCCGTCGGTCTAAGAATGGTGTAGGGGAAATCTACTTGCTGTTGTAGATATTCTTCGGCCTTTAGCTTGCTTTTCCCGTAGGCTGTATTAGGCGCTGGTGTATCCGTAAGGAGAATGGGAGCGTATATCCAGGGATTATCCTTCGAGGGTTTTCTGACAGGATTCTCCCTGATGGCTCCAAAGATGCTGAGACTGCTTACGAAGACAAATCTCTTGGGTGCCATCCCAGCTGTTCGCAGCGTATCTATGAGGTGACGGGTGCCATCGGTGTTAGTACGATAGAAATCCTTCTCATCCAAACACTTGGTGGCTCCTGCAGCATGTACTACATAGTCCCATCCTTTTCCGCCCATTTCCTCCTTGTATTGCAGGAGCTGACGGAGCAGGATGTCTGGATCTGATAGATCGAGTTGGGCAAACTTGATACGCTCGTCCTGCAGGTAGCCTCTGCTACTGCTGCCACGAACACCGGCCCAAACTTCGAGCCCTTTGTCCAGACCTTCCTGAACAATGTAACTACCGATGAAGCCACTGGCTCCCGTTACCAGAATTGTCATTCTTCGTCTTCCTCCTCATCTATTGTGGGGCCGTACGACTCCAGATTGTACTTCTTAAGCATTGCAGGACTGAGACGTTTGTCATTCTCGCCCATAGTGAACTTGGGAGGTATGTAGCCACCCAGGTCTTTACGCTTATAGGGTGCTGCTGCTCCTGGCATAACCAAACGGAAGTCAATAAGGTACATTATGCTTCGCTTGTTGGCAATTTCCAACACACCATCAACAGATGTGATACCCCAGGGGTTACGCATAGAGAAACTGTATTGCTCAGGGTAGCGGGTATACATTAAGGTAAAGGCATGGGCTGTAACAGTCTCTAATGTGCCGGCCATAACACCGCCTTCGTGGAAACCGCCCACACAGATCATACCATTCTTGAGGCCATAATCTACTATCATCGAGAGCTCGCTGTTATGCAAGACTCCCCAGTCGTATGCCCAACTGTCGCCGTCACCTGTGAATGGGGGAGCTGCATGCTCTGTACCTATACCTTCCAGACCGCCTGTCTTGAAGCAGGTGAGCCACTTCATAAGGGCTTTCTCCATAATGGTGGCCCAGTTGAACTTATCGTTCTTACCACTTACCTGCGCACAACCACCGTTACTGTTGCAAAGCAGTTTGTTATCCACGGCAACATCAATTTGGTTACCCTTGGGGTCATACATCTTTACAATATAGGTTGTAGAATTAACCCTTTCAATGATACTCTTGATAAAATCAGGGTAGATATAAGCCAATGATGCAAAAACAGCACACATACAGCAGTCGCCTATGGCGTGCTGGTTTACATCAGCAGGGGTAGGAGTGCTGTTGTTTAGAGGATATAGAGTGATAGCCTTTGCAGTCCAACGATCATAGTTACCTATATCAAAGTATTTGGCATCAGGCTGGTTACTGGGATTGGCCAGCCATTCCTTCTGCGCGCTGGTTGCTGCAGGAAAATTAGCATAGTGGTTACCCATAGGCGAGGCATTGGAATGGGACGAGCCTCCTTTTAAGGCCCAGACTCTGGCAGTATCTGTGTACTCTGCTCGGCTTGGGAAGGGGTAGGGCACCTTTGCATTATAGGCATCAGATGATGATTTGAAGAAATAGCGAGTGATAGTACCCATCTTCAGTACCAGTAGTTCATCTTCGTGTGCTGTAATGGTGTACGAACTGGTGGTACCTGAAGTGCGCGATTTGGCTTTGAAGGATTTCAGGTTCTCGGCGTAGGTCAGATCAAAGATTTCTTCCTCGCCCGATGACTTAATCTGCTTCATGACAGGACCATTGAAGATCCATTTCTCATCACCGTTCAAGTTTTTGCTAGATGTACTCATGACACGCCATCCCAGATACCAGTATCCGTCTATCTGGCCTGGTTCAGCCTCTGGCATAAACTCCAGACTTTTAATCTTGTTTATGTCGAAAGAGACAACGGAATTGTCGTCCATCGTAATGTCAAGGCGTTGTGCGTTTGCCATTACGCTTACCATCAAAGTGATGGCCATTAAAATAAGAGAACGTTTCATCTTTATAAAGTTGGTTATGTTGTTATATCACGTATGTTTTGCATAAAAGCGGCACAAAGATAATGTTTTTTTTGAGGATAATATGCAAAAACGCGAAAAAAAACAGATGAAACGATAAATATTATTTTTTCTTAAGAATGCGTTGAAGAATTTCAGGGTCGTTGGTGGTAATGATGTCAATGCCATTCATATTGGCAAACTCTGTAAGGGCATCATCGCCGTCAACGGTCCACACATTTACTTCCACACCCAGCTGTTGTGACTCTTTTAACCATTCCGGATGTTTCTTGAAAACGTTATAGTGATAATCAATGCCCGACAATCCCATTGCCTTGATATCCTTGGGTGAAATATCACCGTTCAGATAGGCAATCTTGGCACTGGGCTCCTGCCCATGCAGATATTCACATACATGTTTGCTAAACGAAATGTACTCTGTTCGCTTCTGCAACTTCAGCATATGAATCAATTCCAGACAGCGCTGCACAATGCGTTCATCACGCTGTGCAGTGCTGTGAGGTTTGATCTCCAGAATCAGTTGACATCCTTCTATCTTTGTCGCTTCTAACAGATACTGCTGCAGGGTTGGGAGGAACTCGCCATTGGCCAGGCGATGGTTCATCAATTCCGCATAGGTGGCATCTTCTATTCTAATCCCGTTGATAGTTGCATCATGAAAGACAACAGGAACACCATCGACCGTTAACCATACATCAAATTCCGAACCATAGCAACCAATGGCTGCAGCTTTTTGCAGTGATACAATGGAGTTCTGCGCGCTACCATCCGTGCGCCAGTATCCACGATGTGCTACTACCTTTGGCTGCGCACTCATTATCAGAGATACGCAGACCAAAGCTAATGATAGGAAGGCCTTTCTCATGGTTTTAATCTCGAATGACTATTCAATGACAGCAGCATAGCCGCCGTTTTTCATCATCTTAATGTCAAGTGTGGTAGTAGCACTTACCTGACGCTGCTCCTTATTGTAGTGCATAGCCTGCCAGTTGGCGTTCACACCATCCTTATAGGCTGTAAGAGTATGGTTGCCGGCACCCAGGAAGTCCAGTTTCAGACTGAAAGTTCGTGAATCCTCGTCACCATTGCAGATACCGCCAATGAACCACTTGTTACCCTTACGCTTAGCAGTGATGACATACTTACCTGCCTCGGCAGCCAAGCAACGAGTCTCATCCCAAGTAGTGGGAACAGAAGCTATGTAGCGGGTACAGTCATCATTCTGATAATAACGGGTCGGATTGTCAGCCAGCATCTGAATACCACTCTCCAAGACTACATAGAGAGCCATCTGGAAGCAACGTGTACCCATGGCACCGCTGTTAGGACGACTTGCATGATAACGATCAGGCTGCATATTGTTCATACCACCGGGAGTGAAGTCGGCAGGGCCAACTGCGTTACGGATGAATGGTAGGTAAGTGGTATTCTCGGGACGGCAGCTACCCATCTGCTCCAGACCACGAATGCCCTCGTAAGAGAGGAAGTTGGGATATTCATATTCCAGACCGGCAGGGGTGAATGATCCATGCAGGTCTACCAACAACTTATACTTAGCAGCCTCAGAAACTACACGCTTATAGAAGTTTACCATCCACTGGTCGGCATGGTCCATGAAATCAATCTTTACACCGGCAACACCCCATTCAGCATATGTCTTAAAGAGGTCCCAGTTCTTCTCAACCGTCAACCAGGGCAACCACAGGATAACACCCACGCCCTTGCTCTTGCAATACTGAATCAGATCTTTCAGACGCATATCATCATTGGCAGTATAGGGGTCTCTGGTATCCTTGGCCCAGCCTTCGTCCAACAGAATGTATTCTACGCCGTACTTGGCAGCGAAGTCTGCAAAGTATGCATAAGTCTCGTAGTTACAGCCAGAAACGAAGTCCACGTCGGGGCCGAAGGGAGCGGCACCGTTCCACCATTCCCAGCTAACCTGACCAGGCTTAATCCAACTGGTATCAGTAAGCACAGGCTTACGTGAAAGCTGGAGGGTTATAGTCTGCTCAACGATACCCTTGCTGTCTGTACAGGCAACAAAGCGCCAGGGGAAGGAACGGGTTCCAGCTGTCTTGGCAATAAAGTTGCCCTCTTCGGTAATCTTCTCACTGCGGTCTCCGCGGGGTTCCCATTTCACAGGAGCCTTGGGATAGGTGGCTTCGATACCTTCGGCCGTGGGCTGCAAGAACAGACGAGGATAGTCATCTACGTCGGCTTCGCCCATCAGCAACTGGCTATCATTGGGACCAGAAAGCAGACATGGAATTGTGGAGAGTTTACGATCGCTCTGATTCCACTGCTCTAAGGTCTCATGCCTGTAAGCCTCCTCGTATGAAGTATTGAAGTTGCCTGTTGTCTGACGATGGGCAACATATCCTTCTGCAGGAACCAGTGTGAAGTTATCCTCCTGTACCTCTACGTCACCTTTAATTTTGGTAACGAAGCGGTAGGCAACAGCATTGTCCATAACACGCATTTCTACGTTATAGCTGCCATAAGAGAGGGTTGCCTGGGTGTATGAGTTTTCTATCGTGCTATACTTGATGGGAACAACGGGCTTAATGGTCTCCTTGGCAGAGGTTGTTTTTACACTCTTGAAAGGAGTAACACCTGCATAATTCTTACCATTAATCAGCATATTTACGTCCTTGATGGTGTAAAGGGTAGTACCATCTTTGGTCACTGTCCATCCTAAGGGACTCTGTTGCAGTTGTACATGTAATGTTCCGTTGGGCGAAACAATTTCCTTTACCTGTGCGGCATGTCCTACTAAAGAGGTGACAGCAAAGAGAAGCGCCGCTGCTGTCAGGTTTTTCATAATTTTCATATCTATATAACTTAAGTATTTTCTTCGGGAAGTCTGGCGCAAAGGTAGTAATAATAAATGGATTACCCCAAATATTTTCTCTGCTTTTTCATCCGTTCAAGTTGAAAATCAAGTGTAAATTTTGATATTTACGCATTAATGTGTAATTTCGCGCCGTAAAATTAACATTATTATAAAACATTATCTAATGAGTAAGACTTTAACCATTCTAATTGCACTGTTGTTTTCGGTAACATTACAGGCACAATCAGACTATTTTACACCTTATCAGCAGACTAAGTTGCGTCTGCCTTCAGTTCCCCTCATTTCTAACGACCCATACATTTCCTTCTGGTCACCTTACAGCAAGCTCACGGGCGGTACCACTAGGCATTGGACAGGAGCCGTCAAGTCTATGGATGGTATCCTGCGTGTCGATGGGAAGAACTACCGTTTCATGGGTACACAGAAAGATGTACTGCTCGAAGCCATTGCCCCCATGGGTAATAAAGGGCGATGGGCAGCTAAGATTAAGCGCTCCAATGCTGCCACCAATTGGTATGAGAAGGATGCCAGTGAGAATGGATGGAGCAACGGATACGGTGCATTCGGTACCAAAAGCGAGTATGATGGTGTAACCACAGAATGGAGTGATCTTTCACAATATTACATCCGTCGTCATGTCACCCTTACAGAAGAAGATCTTAAAAGCGATTTGTGGATTATCTATTCTCACGACGATAATTTCGAACTCTACATCAACGGTGTTAAGTTGGCAGAGGTAACGGATGGCAACACTTGGAAGCAGAATGTCAAGGTTCACCTACAAGGAGCTTCACGCGATGCCCTTGTGGCAGGTGACAACGTTATCGCTTTTCACGTTATCAACACACGTGGCGGTGCCTTGGCTGATGTGGGCCTTTTTCGCAACGCATTAGGCTTCCATCCTGGAATGGAGGCCATTGCACCCATGGCCGATCAGGGCCCCTGGGTTGCACGCGTGCGCACCGCTTCTATATCAGGAACTACATGGACTACGGAGAGTTTCGATGACACAGGCTCCACTTGGAAAGATCAGCAGGGCGCTTTCGGTTCGGATGGTGAGCCCTACGTAAATACGCCATGGTCAGCTACCGGCTCTAACATCTATATTCGTCGCCGGGTCACCCTTACTGCCGAGGATTTGCAACGCGACCTGCACATTATCTATTCGCATGATGATGTCTGTGAGGGTTATATCAATGGACGCAGGATATTCTCTACAGGTGAGACCTGGGTCAAGAATGTAGATTATCAACTTACGGACGCTGATAAAGCCGTCCTGCACGAGGGCGAGAATATCATAGCCTATCACGTACATAATACCACAGGTGGAGCTTTGGCCGACATCGGTTTGTATTATAGTACCACAGGCGAACAAGTGGCTGCGCAGACCAACTGCCATGTACTGGCCACCAATACATATTATAAGTTCACCTGCGGCCCCGTGACACTGGATGTTGTCTTCACGGCACCCATGCTGATGAAGGATGTTGACCTTATGTCAACTCCCATCAACTTCATCTCTTACCAGGTAACATCTAACGATGGAGCAGAGCATGATGTGCAATTCTACTTTGCTACCTCACCCGAACTTTCTGTTAACAACAATATGCAGCCCACCGTTTCCTCTGTCACCACAGAGAATGGAATCCGTTACATCAAGTCGGGTGCCAAAACGCAGAAGGTTCTGGGCAAGGCTGGCGATATGATTTGTATCGACTGGGGCTATCTCTACATTCCTGAAATAAACGGAACCATCACAATCGGGAATCGCTCGGAGGTCGCCACTTCCTTCGCCACCACTGGCAAGTTACCCGAGTCACCTTCTGAGTCCATCACCAGTACGGAAGAGAGCGAGATGCCACTCCTGGCTTTTGTCAACGATTTGGGCAAAGTCACTCAGGCAGACTCCTATATGATGATAGGCTACGACGAGGTGAAGGATATACGCTATATGAACGTTGATTATAAAGGTTACTGGGCGCGCGACGGCAAGACCATCTTTACTGCCTTTGAGGAGTTGCGCGACCGTTACGACCAGATTATGACCGACTGTCAGGCACAGGACAAGCAGATCTATGATGATGGTTTAGCCTCCGGCAATGAGAAGTATGCCGAGTTGCTCTCTGGCTGTTACCGCCATGTTATAGCAGCACATAAGATATTCCAGGACAATAAGGGCAACCTGCTCTTCTTCTCCAAAGAGAACAACTCTAATGGTTGTGTGAACACCGTTGACCTTACTTATCCCTCAGCACCGCTATTCCTTATTTATAATACCGATCTTATGAAAGGTATGTGTACTTCTATCTTGGATTATTGCGAGAGTAGCCGATGGGGCTTCAACTTTGCCGCTCACGACCTGGGAACCTACCCGCATGCCAATGGTCAGGTATATTCTATCACCAAGCCTGATGCCAGTGGCGGATTTGCAGGTAATATGCCCATCGAGGAGTCTGGCAACATTGTCGTGCTGGCCGCTGCCATCAGCCTTATTGATGGGAATCTGACGTGGGCCAACAAGTATTGGAAGACACTGAAGACATGGACCGACTATCTGGTTGAAAATGGTCTCGACCCCGAGAACCAGCTTTGTACTGATGACTTCGCAGGTCATCTGGCCCATAACGCCAACCTGTCTTTGAAGGCTATCATGGGTGTCACAGGATTTGCCCTGATGTGTAGGCAAAAGGGAGATACTGAGAGCTACGGCTATTACATAGGCAAGGCACAGGAGATGGCCACTGAATGGGTGAAGCTGGCCAAGGACGGCACACATTACAAATTGGCATTTGACAAGTCGGGCACCTGGAGCCAGAAATATAACATGGTATGGGATAAGGTTTGGCAGACGAATCTTTTCCCCAGTTCTGTTTACTCGCAGGAAATGGTTTACTACAACGGACAGATCAAAACCTACGGTCTACCACTCGATAACCGCTCGCTTTACACCAAGACCGACTGGGTTTCTTGGACAGCTTGTCTGGGTACCCAGAAGCAGTTCGATACACACATGGACCGCTTGTACAAGTATGCCAACGAGACGAAGTCACGTGTTCCCCTGTCCGACTGGTACTTTACCGACAGTGGCAACAGCGTTGCCTTCATCGCTCGTTCTGTTGTAGGCGGACACTGGATGAAGGTGCTCCTTGACAAATGCGTATCCGGCGAGTTGATAACGGGAATTAATGACATTGAACATTCATCATTGAACATTGAGCATTCTGATGCTGTTTACAACCTGTCCGGCCAGAAGTTGTCAGCACCACAGAAAGGTATCAACATCATTAGTGGTAAAAAAGTAGTCTATTAAATAGTGGAATAAAAAGAGGCCGGTGGAAAAATCCATCGGTCTCTTTTTTTATGTACGCCTGATAAGACTCGAACTTACACGCCTCACGGCACTAGATCCTAAGTCTAGCGTGTCTACCAATTCCACCACAGGCGCATTCTTGGTTAAGACGGCGCAAAGGTATAACTTTTTGGCGAAATTGGAAACTAAATCATCAAAAAAGTCTTTAACTTTCTTAAAGTTCGGCTAAAGTCTAACGTCTAGAGCCTAAAGTCTAGAACTTAACCTTCAGATACTTCACACCATGAGTGGGGATAAAGTAATTGACATCTGTAGTGCTAAGGTCTTGCTGACGCCACAGGTCGCGAATACTCTGCAGGTTGCTGATACCCATCTCCTTGAAGTACTTCTTGAAGTCAACACGTGCATCAGACTTTCCTACGTTGAAGATACCTACGGCATATGAACCGTCGCTCAGGGGACGACTCCATATCTGAATGGTACCATCCAGAACCACACGCTGTGCCTGCTTACCAAGGATATCCTGGTTAACAGCATTCACCTCGTGGTTACAGAGTAAAGATACCGTGAATTCGTCCATCTGGGCAATGTCACAACCAATCAACATGTTGCTGGCCAGTAGTGTCCATAGACTGATGTGGGTGTACTGCTCGTCAGGTGTCAGACGGCTGTCGCGCAAATTGTTACTCCAACCCACCTTACCTACAATCAGCATATCGGGGTCATTCCAATGACCAGGCTGAGCATAGGGATAGAGATCGGGCTGCAGACCAAAGCCGATTTCATACAGGCTCTCCCAAGTATCGGTGATATCGCCGGTTGTACGCCATGAGTTGGCATCTACGGCATGTCCCCACTTCCATACATCAGCCATACCATACTGGCAAAGGCTATAGAAGATGTCACGGGGTTGCTGACGCAGGCAGCGCTCCATCAGCAGGTAAGGACGTACATAGCTGGCCACTGTCTGTCTGTCGGGCTCGGTAGCATGCTTACGGCCATAACCGCACCAGTCGTACTTCAGGTAATCTACACCCCAGCTATTATAGCTCTCAGCATCCTGCAATTCATGGTCAATGCTACCCAGATAGCCGCCACAGGTCAGGTCGCCGGGTGAACTGTAGATACCGAACTTCAGACCCTCAGAGTGCAACCAGTCACCCAACTCCTTCATGCTGGGGAACTTCTCGTTTACAGCAATGGTGCCATCAGCGTTACGCTTGGGAGCTTCCCAACCGTCGTCGATGTTCATATAGCAATATCCGTAGTCGGCCAACCCCTTTTCAATAAGAGCCTTAGCACTGCTAACCACCTTATCCTGGGTAACACTCAGACCCCAGCAGTTCCAGCTGTTCCATCCCATTGGAGGAGTAAGAGCGATCGTGCTGCCGCAACGGATAGTGAATTTCTGTGTCTGCTCGCCCTTGGCATTCTTGGCTTTTACTGTAAAGGTATAAGATCCAGGTCTTGGCAAGGAGCCGCTCAGCGCTCCGTTGTCAGGATTCAAGGCCAATCCCTTTGGCAGGTCGTCAGAAGAGAACTTCATGGGCTTCTCGCCGCTCACGCCAAAGCGGAAGTGAATGGGAGAACCGGGACGTACACCATACAGAGGAGTAGTATTGAATCTGGGTTCAGCAGGAGCAGCAGGAGTCAGGATATACTTGGGGATATACTGAGTTGTTGTGCTCAGACCGGTCTTGCTCTCTGTGAAGGTAGCAATGATACGTACCATCTGATGGTTGTCGTATGGCAGGCTGATGGCACTGTTCTTCTTGCTGTTCACGGATACCTTCTGCGACTTCTCTGTCAGCACCTTGCCACTCTCGGGATCCTGCACCTGAACGGTAAACAAACCGCTCTTTGTAGCAGACATCTTGCTGTTGAGAATACATTGAGCATTATTGCCCGTCTTTGCATCTACGCCTTCCTTAATGTTGATGCTCAGATTATCAATGGTATTAGGTACGCGCACGCAGATGGGGCCTTGGAACATACCGCCTGGGTCACCTGCATTGTAAACCCTTACGGCCAGCACATTGTCGGCATCCCATTTGATAAGACCGCTATTTACCTTAACGCTGTATACACGTGGTCTGCTCCATTGGCTCATATAACCACCGGCATCAGAAGGGAATTTACCGGTCTTGCCAATAAGTTTGCCATTCAGGTATACCTCATCGGCATCGTCAATCTTACCCATGTTGAAGTCAACCATTTCCTTTAGGTCAGACTTTTCCAACAGGCTCTTGGGAATGTTAACATGATAGCGATACCAGCCAAAACCGTTCTCGCATTTAACACCCTGAGAAGTCCAGGTTGTGGCATTGCTGATTGGACGCCATGAACTCTCGTCAACGTTAACACCAGCCCATGAAGCATCGTCGCCAACATGGAATTTTGCATTCTCCAGGAAAATGTCCTGTGCAAAAGACTGAAGTGAAAAAGTACCGACAAGCATCAGTACGGAAAGAAACTGTTTCATTGTGTTATTAGTTTGATTATATAAATGGTAAAAATCCTATTAGTGCCGGCAAAGATAATAGTATTTTTACTTATAAACAAGAAAAGCACCAGGAAATCTATTCCTGATGCTCTCTTGATTCTTGTTTAGGGAAGGATGCTGATTATTCAGCTTCCTTGGTGGCAACACGCTTTTCAGCGATACGTGCCTTCTTACCGGTGAGGTTACGCAGGTAGTACAACTTAGCGCGACGTACCTTACCTACCTTGTTTACGGTAATGCTGTCGATGGCGGGAGACTCGATGGGGAAGATACGCTCAACACCAACGGTACCAGACATCTTACGAACAGTGAAACGCTTCTTCTCGCCGTGGCCAGAGATCTTAATCACTACACCACGATAGAGCTGAATACGCTCCTTGTTACCCTCGACAATTTTGTATGCTACGGTGATAGTGTCACCAGCCTTGAATGAAGGGTGGCTCTTGCCAGTAGCAAATGCTTCTTCAGCAATTTTAATTAAATCAGCCATTTTTGCTTTATGTTTAAAAATTGTTTTGTCGATCACCGATAGGCATAACAGGTCACACTTCTCCTGCCAGCGACCTATGGGAAAGCGGGCGCAAAGGTACAATAAAAAGTTGAAAGTAGAAAGTTTAGAGCTGAAAGTTTTTGAATTTTATGTAAAATTATGTACTTTTGCGCATCAAATGTTATAATTATGAGGCACAAATTAGGTATTTTACTGATAGTTTTCAACTTTTTCCTCTTTACGCTCCCCCCTGTATCGGCACAACAGTATAAGGTTAAGTCTACGAAGTGGAAACGTCTGGAGGTGACAAGTGCGCTGGATGCCAATCCCGACTCTCTGGCTCTCTCCATTATAGCACCCTACAAAGCCAGTGTAGACAGTGTGATGTCTCCCGTATTGGGAGCGAGCCGGGTAGCCATGAGTGCCAAAAGACCCGAGAGCCTGCTTAGCAACTGGGCAGCGGATGTGATGGTGGAGGGTAGCACAGCTACAGGTCTCCCTGCCGCAGATATGGGACTGGTGAACATAGGCGGCCTGCGAAACAATATGCCAGAAGGCATCGTAACATGTGGCGACATCATCCTTATCTCACCCTTCGAGAATCAGTTGGTTGTCCTCGAAATGAAAGGCAAGGATATGCTCGAGCTCATGCATAACATAGCCGCCGTAGGAGGCGAGGGCGTCAGCAGCAGTGTCCGGATGGTTATCAGCAAAGACAGAAAGTTGATCAGCGCTACCATTAATGGCGAAAAGATCTCACGCAAACGTACCTATACCGTTGCCACACTTGACTATCTGGCCGAGGGCAACGACAAGATGTATGCCCTGAAGAAGGCCAAGAAACGTCACGAGATTGGACTCAAAACCCGCGAAGTCCTGATGGAGAGTGTTCTCAAGCACCGCATCATAGACAGCAAGATTGAAGGACGTATTGTCATTGAGAATTGAAAATTGAGAATTGAGGGCGCATTCTGCGCCAATTGAGAATTAAAAAGACACTTATGAAACGTATATTACTTCTAATAAATCTACTCTTTCCTATGCTCATGGTGCAAATGCCCATGTTCAATGTTCAATGGTCGATGATCAATGAAGTTTCCGCGCAGGAGCGCAAGCTGCTTTTGGTTCACACCAGCGATACCCATTCGTGCGTAGAGCCCATATCGCCCAATTATAGCGTAGCATCATTCGCCAACAAGGCCGGCTTTGTGCGTCGCATATCTCTGTTCAAGCAGCTAAGAGAGCAGAACCCCGGACAGATGCTGACCTTCGACTGTGGCGATTTCTCGCAGGGAAGCGTTTATTATAACCTGTTCAAGGGCGAGGTAGAGGTTAAGCTCATGAACCTGATGCATTACGACGCTGTAACGATCGGTAATCACGAGTTCGACTTCGGCCTGGAGAATATGGCTCGCATCTTCCGTATGGCAGAGTTCCCCATTGTCTGCTGCAACTACGATTTTACCGGCACACCCTGCGAGGGTTTGGTTAAGCCATACATCGTAACAGAACGGAATGGACTGAAGATCGGTGTCTTTGGCGTATGTCCTCAGCCAAAAGGTCTTATTGTGGGCAAGAACTACGAAGGAATGAAGTACATCACACCAGCTGTGGCAGCTCAGCCCATCATAAACCACCTGCGTCATCAGGAGAAATGTGATGTCGTTGTATGTCTCAGCCATCTGGGGTGGGGTAGCGAACCCGAACAGGATAAGGATTTCATTGCCCGTACCTCAGGCATAGATGTACTGCTGGGTGGTCATTCACATACCTATTTTACGGAACCTGCCTATGTAAACGACAAGAAAGGTCATCAGGTAATCGTGGACCATGAAGGGAAAAACGCTTGTTTTGTTGGCTCTATAGAAATGGAGATTGAGTAAAGTATTTTAAATACAATATTATGAAAAGGCACATCTTATTTTTAATTCTGCTAAGCATTGGGACATTAGGACTGATGGCGCAGAATGTGTTAGTAGTAAGACTGGCTGATGGTGGTCAGCATATCTTTCAGTTAAGCGAACGTCCAGAATTATTGTGGGAAGGCGACAACATCCTTATTTCCACCAGTAATACCGAGTTAACCATCCCTCGTTCAGATTTCAGAGGGTTCGGCGCTTCTGATCCAGACGCTCTGAAGAGCATCGGAGCCGATGGGAGCAAAATTGCTATTGACGCAAATGGAAAACTCAAAGCTGAAGGTCTTAAAGCGGGTAGCACCATAAGAATATATGATTCCATGGGCCGTCAGGTTAGCCTACAGTCCGTATCATCAAATGGGCGGGCAACCGTAAAACTATCAGGGAAACCCTCTGGTGCCTACTTCGTAAAGATAGGCGATCAGCCAACCATTAAAATTCTGAAGCCATGAGAAAAGTATACGCACACATGCTGACAGTCCTCACGGCTGCTCTGCTCTTCATGCCAATAACGCTGAAGGCTCAGGAACAGATGGTTATTGTTACTAGCCAGGGTGACCTTCAAATATACCCTGCTTCTGTAGCAGAAAGTTTCCAATATGATATCGAACAAGATATTTATACCTTGGAGTCTGATGGCCAGACGCTAACCTTTGGTGGACGAGATATCAAGCAGGTCTACTTTGCTGACAGGTCAGAGACGGCCCAGGATCCACTTATCACACCTAAAGCGACAGACAAGTATAATCCTAATTTTGAACGCCTCGATGCAAGCACTTACGATATTCTGATGATGGACACAGCATTTTGTCACACAAAGATTTTGTTTAAAAGTGATGTTCCCCAGTTATATGTAGGTAAGATCCTGTCATTAGAAAATGATACCGCAGTTTTTAACTGTTACGTGCTCACCTACAAGGTAACAGGAAAAACTGCAGATATTCGTTTCCGCTTTTCCAGTGTCGAGGAGCTGATTTACAACTCAGAGTTTGTGCTGGCGGCTAATCCTGACGACACTTATTTCGAGACAAAGAGTAACAATGGGGCACCACTGCCGATATATAGAGCACAGCGCACCCCAGGTCTCGAGGCAGTGCCAAAAATAGAAATCGAGAAAGGGCCCATGAAGCTCTTTGGCGAGATGGGAATGACTCTCACCAGTGCCGATAAGAGCAGCCTCGGCATCGATGCCAAGTTTAAGCTTAGCGAACCACGCAGAAATGAAAAGTGTGCCCGTTCCTTCCTGGCAAAAATAGAGTATATGGGCTTGGTAGCTCGCGGAACCTACGAGAAGACAACGACCCTGGACTTAACGCCTCGTGTGGGTATCAACTTCGAGAAGGATAAATATCTGGAGAAACCGCTATTCAAAGCCTCAGGGAAATTCATGGTTCCTGCGGGTCCCGTGGTAATTCCTCTGTGGCTCGACCTTTCTGGAACATTGGGATACAATATTCAGGCTGCCATAGAAGCAGAAATGAAGTTGCGACAGGTTACTAAAACAGGATTCTCGTTGACAGCCGGAATGGAGTACACACGTGAGGCTGGCAGTCTGAAGCCCATTCTTGACATTAAGCCCACCTTTGATCCTCAAAAGCCGGAGATACTCTCCAAGGAGGGTACCATCATGGCACGCTTCTCACCTTACCTCAGGATCGACCTTCTTATTGATGTCGTCTTTGGTATGCACCTAGACCTTATGCCTTATCTGAAGGCCACTTATAAAGGTGTGGAACGCAAAGGGGTGAATGACTTTGGTAGCTTCGACCTTGAAGCTGGTGCAAACCTGCGCGGCGGACTTTACTTTAATGCTCCTTTCGTGGATAGTAGTGATTATCTTTCACACACTACAGGAGATTTCCTCGTAACAAAGCTCTACCATTCACCCTCTGATGTTAAGCCTGTCAACAACCAGAAGGTCACCCTCTGCTCTTATGATGTCGAGGATACACGCGATTTCCAAACCTATGCGTCATTATTCGAAGAACCCGTAACACCTGCTTTGGGGCAAGAGCATGCCGTAATGCAGTGCCAGAAGTCAGATTTCCCATACGAGCAGGTTCTTGGCAAACTGCAGCACCCCTCTCCTCGTCGGCAAGCAGAGTCTGTGATGCCTGCAGCTGTGGAGATGCATGAAATAGAAGGTTCAGAGTGGGCTACACAATGTGACGACGACGGAATCGCTCATACAACATTTAAGTCACGCATTCCTTTGGGATATCGTACCGTTTTGGCAACACGAATCCTGGATGGTGACGGAAATATCATCAAGGAACTTGAAGAAGAATTGCCTTGGGAGATTAAGAACTTTAATGCTTCTGTCAACATAGGAGGGTATATCAGTACCATTCAGTACCGAGATGGAGGTAACAATATCTATGAGCATGTGGTAGGTGAAGACGGTGAGGCAGACTTCCGTAAGCAAGGTAACAAGGTAGAGGTGTACACCCCAATGGGATGGTATGCCGTACCCAATAGTATAATGCCTATTTCCTCTTGCATGCATGTGTTAGACCCCGACTGGGTCAAGACATACGACTTTTGCCGTTGGCAGAAGAAGGAGGCTGGCCGTTATATGGATGGCATGACATTTGGCGACACCGAGTATTTGGGCTACAAATGTAAAACCGTCCATGTCTCTACGGGTACAATCACCTACTGGCAGAACCTCGTTATGAAGGTCGCAGGAAGTGGCGATGGCGACTTCCATGTCACCTCACTCGAGATACTTGATAACTTCGCCACTCCAACTACTGAAGAATAGGTCGCTTAGGTTCAAAGCCTAAGAAACGGGCTACGGCCTCGCCATAACGGCATCCCAGCTCACGATAGCCTGCTGCATCAAAGTGCAGACGGTCAGGACCGTTACTGCAGTCGTCTGACGAGATGACGTGAGCTGTGGGTATTGTCAGGGGCAATTCGTCAATCTGCTTCTTACAGCCGATGCATACACCCTGGCCACCAGCCTGTACGACATTACCTGCAAACAAGGGAACCTTCTTGGACTTTAGCTTTAGATCCTTGCAAAGGGCATTATATACCTGCTGTACCTTCTTACCCCACTCAGGATCGCCCGTATTGGATTCCCCCTGGTGCATAAGGATACCTTTGATGACACCCTCTTTCTGAGCCTTTTTGGCCAGCATAACCAATCGCTCATAGGGGCTATCATCATAGGCCTTCAGCATACCCTTCATCCAGTCAGGGGCTTCCGTCTTTATGTAGTCACCAATCTTGTCCTTCATAAAGCCTTCAATCTTTATGCCGCCTATGGCCACATGAATCACACCAATCCTGATGTTGTCAGGTGTGGATGCCACCATAGTCCTGCCAAACCAGTCGGCTGGCGTCAGGCCGGTGTTGGGACGGCAAAGGGGAGGAACGGCCTCGCACCATTCACCCATCTTCCTGCCACGTTCGGCATCGTCAACGGCAGGCATCAGCAGGAACCTGGGGCCTGGGCTTACCAGATCCTGTGCCTCAGGCTTTGCAGCCCCCTCCATATTTGACTGTCCGAAACACAAGAAGATATAGAAGTTAGGGTCGACTTTAGCGCCCAACTGTATCATAGGCATGATCATAAGCAAAGCAGAAAGAAAGATCTTTTTCATATTGTGGATCATTAGTAAAGACATTTTGTTTGGGAAAGCTATTCCCCTCATTTACTGTTTCAGGATGCAAAAATAGGAATTAATGGAAACATAACAAAAGAAATGCTTCCATTTTCTTGCAAACATTTATCCAACCATGGTCTCCTACTTACAAATTTGCAAGAAAGCTTATACTGAAGAAAACAAGAAAAGAGAAAGAAAATGAAAGAAAGCACCCCGCCGCCCCTTAAAGAAAGAAAAGAAATAAGAAAAGAAGGACACGTTATAACAACTACAACAACAATAAGGGCGATTTTCAGAGTTCAAAATGAAGAAATGTGAATGCTGATGTCCACCAAAGACCATCAACACTTTTGACAGATGTAGTACCTTTGCAGCCGTCGAGATTATCTGAACAAGTCGTTAAGATAAGGGGAACAACTCATTGGGATAATCCCTTAGGGGGGAAAGGGATTATCCGAACGACTCATTAAGATTATCCGAACGACTCATTAAGATTATCCGGATAACTCGTTCAGACTATCTCGATAAACAAAAAGTGCCTATGGCACAATTGAGCAGCATATGAATGGGAAGTGATGTTAAAAAAGACAAATTACGGAAGTTTTCTAAGGATTAAGCTTTGTGCAAAGCCAAATACTTACTAAATTTGACATAAAATTCAAGAAATAACGCAAATATTTCGATAAAAATGAAGATAAAAGTTCTGTTTCTGACCTTGTTCGCACTAATGTCTGTATCATTTGCTTATGCCTATGATTTCGAAGTCAACGGGATTTATTATAACATCGAGAAGGACGGTGCTTGGGTAACCAACTACAAATTCGAGAATTACAAATACATTCCAGGCTACTCTGGCACAGTAGTCATTCCCGAGTCTGTCACCAATCCCCTAGACGGCAAAACCTACCGCGTTACGGGTATAGACGTATTTGCCTTCAGGGAATGTACGGAACTGACGTCTGTCACGCTCCCCAAGAGTATTGCCGCTATTGGCGACGGCCCGTTCTTTGGTTGCATTAATCTGAAATCCATAAAGGTGAAGCGTGGCAACAAGGTATTCAACTCACGTCGTAGGTGTCGTGCTATCATAGAAACCAAGTCTCAGACACTGGTAGCCGGATGTCCCAAGACCAGAATCCCCAAGAAAGTGACCGGTATAGGTGATTTTGCATTCTCGGGCCTCAGTTGCCTTACGACCGTAACTATCCCTGAGAACATAAAACTTATCGGCGACTTTGCCTACTTTCAGTGCGATGGGCTATCCTCCATTACTATCCCCCAGCACGTTACAGAGATTGGCGAATATGCCTTCTCTGGCTGCAAAGCCCTGAATACCCTGAATTGCAAGGCATCCGTTCCCCCTCATTGTAGCAAAGAAGTTTTCAAGGAAGTAGACAAAGACTCCTGCGAAATCTGTATTCCAGCAGGTTACGAAGAAGCATACAGGAAAGCAAACAAGTGGAGCGATTTTCATAACATCCACCCCTTTTAATGTAAACAGCTAGGAAATCGGCTCAAAAATTTACTTAAGGCTATAGATTGCGACAAAGGGATTGCCTTCCTCTTTCAGTTTTGGGAATAATTTTCGGAGATTGTTAACTTGCCTTGGAAATTTTTTTTCATAGTTAACAGTTTTGCTGTGTCCTAACCACCTTTTGTACACTCCTTCATAGTCAACGACAGAATATATAGCAGATTGATCCATTCCTCTGATGTTTCCAAACCGGAATATATATTCATCCTCGTAAAAACCAAGGCTGGCAATTTCCGAAGTATGTTTATGTTTATTATATATTCCCATATAGTATTCATCGTTCATTCTGAAATTCATCAATAAGTACTTGTCTGTTTCTATATAGTTATAGATGTTCGCCACCGTATTCATTCTAAGTAACATCAAACCCGTTTCAACATCACGGTCAATAGTAGAAAGATCCGGAACAGTTTTGCTTCCGAAATTCAATATGTATCGTAGACTGATTTTCCCATCTTTGATCTGATAAATGTTATTATCAAATTCTGGTTTGAAATACACAACATCTTTATAAGCCGACAATGCTCTTACTGCACTTTCACCTTGACACTCCAATTGTGGTGCGATTCGTACGAAGCCATCTATTAAGTTAAAGGATTTATCCATTGTCCATATATTGTAGGGCAGACTGGGATTTTGCGCATTATTTTGCATATAACCTATATAGCCATTGTTTATAGGTAACATGTAACAGAATGCTTTCGGAAGTTTGCTTTCTCCTAACACCGTCTTGCCATCTGGAGTGAATGATATAATTTTCTGATCATAATCGCTCAACAAACACAATGCGTTTTTCTCTTTGTCAAAAAATATATCCCATAATTGAATGTATTCATATTTCCCGTGTCCATACCTAGATATCTTGTTGACATATCTACCTTCCGTAGTAAAAATGAAAACCTCCTTGGTTATATACCTATCTAATATGTATAGTAAAGAGTCATTACAAAGCACCTTGTCTATTTTGCCAACAATGCAACTATCGGATTCTAATTTTACTAATTTAACACCTTTGATAATTCCCGTCTCAAATACACTACGTTTTTTAGCCTTTGGATTAAAAGAAATGATTGTAACCGAATCTGTTGTCTCCACGCACGAACACATCAGCCCACTTACATATATACATAAAAACAATGCGATGAATAATTTTATTAGTTTCATAATTGTTATTATAAACTATAGATTGCAATAAATGGATTGCCGTCTTCCTCCAGTTTGGGAAATAACTTACGGAGGTTATTTACCTGCTCTGGATATTCTTCTTCGAAATTAACATATTTGTTGTGTCCCAACCATAATTCATAAACATCTTCATAATCAATGACTGAGTATATAGATGTTTGGCTCAAACCTTTGATTTTTCCAAATGGAAATCCATACTCATCTTCATAGCAATCAAGACGTGCTATCTCAGATGTATGTGTTTGCTTATTATATATGCCAATACAATGCTTTCCATCCATAATGAAATCCATCAATAAATAATCATCCGTTTCCTCATAATTAAATACATTCGGAATGGTCTCCATCATCAAACGAGAAATTTCCTCTTCTTTATCTAAAGACACCGTTAAGAGCCCTGGAAATGTTTTCTCTCCAAAATCCAGTATGTATCGTAAGCTGATTTTCCCATCCTTAATCTGGTATATATTATTGTCATATTCTGGTTTGAAATATACAGTGTTCCCAAAGGCGGATAGAGAATTGACATCAAAATGGATACTACTCTCTAACTGCGGATTAATCCGTAAAAATCCTTCCTGCAGATTAAAGAATTTATCCATTGTCCATATATTATACGGCATGTTGGGATTCTGGGAGTAATTATCCATGTAGCCAATATAACCGTCAGCTGTCGGTACTATGTGACCGAACATTTTGGGAAGTTTACTTTCGCCTAATACTTGCTTTCCATCTGGGGAAAATAATATCACTTTCTGATCAACTCTACTCAGCAAACACAATGAATTTTTATCCTTATCGAAGAAAATGTCCCATAGTTGCGAATATTCATATTGTCCATGCCCATACTTGGATATTTTATTAACAAGTTTACCTTCTCTCGTGAAAACATAAACCGCTTTCGCAATAAAACTATCCATTATATAAAGTAGGGAATCATTTTCTATGATTTTATCTATATGCCCAACTACACATCCATCAGATTCTAACCTAACCAACTTGACTCCTTTAATGAGTTCAGTATCAAAAATGCCACGAAGCTCTTTCTTTGGACGAAATGAGATTGTTGATGTCACAGACGGTTTTTCAGCACACGAAAACACCAACGCATTTAAAAGAATATACAATAACGTTATCTTTGTTTTTATTGATTTCATGATTTGTACTTATAAAGCATTATTTGTATTCTGCCCATAAAGTTCTTTATTTGAAAACAGATTACATGGAAAAAATACGGATGGAACATGCTGTAACAACTACCGCGAAGATATCTAACGTGTTATTCCCGTGTAATCTGTTATTGATAGAATAAAATATCCGAAATATTAAATTAAATAATCCCTACTCGTTAAGCTTTTCAGGTTCCGCTCCTTTAATAATCTGTGAGGTCAGGAAAGAAATCAGCACTATTTCTATTTACTTAAGACTATAGATTGCTATAAAAGGGTTGCCGTCTTCTTTCAGTTTTGGGAATAATTTTCGGAGGTTTCTTACCTGGTTGGGATATAATTTCTCTAGGTTTAGACGCTCAGTATGCCCTAGCCACATATCATATACACCTTCGTACCTAACAGCAGAATATATAGCCGACTGGTCCATACCTTTAATCTTTCCAAAGGTGAATCGGTATTTGTCATTAAAATACATATCAATTTCTGCAATCTCGGAAGTGCGTTTGCGTTTATTATATATCCCTAACCAACGCTGACAATCCATTACGAAATCCATCAAGATATAATCATCTGTTTCAACATAATTATATATATTCGATACAGTATTCAACCCAAGAATCATCAACCCCATTTCAACGTCACGGTCAATAGTAGAAAGAGCGGGAACAGTCCTGCTTCCAAAATCCAGTATATAGCGCGGGCTAATCTTCTCGTCCTTAATCTGATATATATTATTGTTGTATTCCGGTTTAAAATATATAATGTCTTTATATGCCGACATTGCACGCACATCCATATGACTACGGCCTCTCAATTGCGGAGCAACTGGAACAAATCCGTCCAATAGGTTAAAAGACTTATCCATTGTCCATATATTGTATGGCATACTAGGATTGGGGATGGAATTTCCCATATAGCCAATATATCCGTTTTTTGTTGGTAACACGCAATCGTACATTCTCGGCAGTTTACTAACCCTTAATACCTTTTTGCCATCAGGTGTGAATGACAGCAACTTCTGATCATATCTGCTCAATAAACATAATTCCTCTTTGTCCTTGTCAAAGAAGATGTCCCACAATTGAGTATACTCATATTTCCCATGTCCTTGTCTGGATATCTTGTTAACAAACCGGCCATTCTTAGTAAATATAAAAACCTCTTTGGCAATATACCTGTCTAAAATGTATAGTAAGGAGTCATTGCATATTATTTTGTCTATATCTCCAATGATACAACTATCGGATTCCAACTTTACTAACCTAATACTTTTAATAAGCCCTGTCTTAAAAACACTTCGTTTTTTTGCCTTTGGATTAAAAGAAATGGTTGTAACCGAATCTGTTGTCTCCGTACAAGAAGGCAGTAAAACACTGACAAGTATACATATTATGATTGCGCAACAATGCTTCATGTTATATCTTCTTATGTTTTTTCTCTAAGCAGAGATTCTTCCCAACCGGCAATCGCAAGAAAATTGGCATTATTGCTACCAGGGCGAAGATGGAGAAGAGGAGACCACCTGTAGAACCAACAGCGAAGGAGAACCAGAAAGGTTCTTCGGCCCCGTCTATAAAGAATGGTACTAAACCCAGCACAGTGGATAGGATGGTCAGGAATACCGCAATAATCTTATGGCTATAGGCCCTGACATACGTCCTTAACGGCGACACAGCTGGGTGGGCAGCCATCTGGTTCCTGTATTCACAGACGATATAGATGCCGGCATTCACTGTCAAACCACTCAGCAATACCATTGAGGCAAAACCGCCTGTACCAAACTCCACGCCAGACAGCCAATAGGTTAGGAACGTTCCGATGAATGATACTGGAATGAGTGATATAATGGCCAGTGGCAGTCGCAACGACTCAAACAGTATGCTACATACAAAGAAGATGATGATAATGATAAGACCCAAGAGCCAGTACTGGGTACCATCATCCTTATAATAGCCATACGATACATTCTGGCACTTGTAACCCACAGGCATCCGCTGGTTACATTCCTTGATGATACGCTCTATATACCTGCTGGTATAGGTATAGCTTCCAAGAATGTTAAAGGCGACATGTAAAACATACTCCTGATTCTGGCGGGGAATACAATTCTTGGCCTCGCGTCTTTCTATAGTCATAAAGTCAGATATCCTACTCTCTTTGTCGCCCACCTTCAGGAAAGAGTTGTCCAGACGCCAGAGGTCGAACTTATCCTGCCAGACCGACCGCAAATACATATCCGAAGAGAAGTGTGTATCTCTGTACCTGTCTATATCCCTGCCAGAAAGCACCTCGCGCAGCTTACTGTAGGCAGCAGAAAGGTCAAAGTCGTACAACGCTATTTTCTCCTTATCATAGCGCATATACAGTTCATCTTCCTGATGCTCATGCCCTGGCGTCTCTATCATAAGGTCCAGTACACGGTTGTTTTTGCGCATCTCGTCACATATATCCTCAGCTATGCGGTACAGCTGGTCATAGTTATAACCCACCAGTTCAATTCTGTTATTGCGATACTGCAGGTTCAGCGAGTTACTGAAACCTCTCTCGCTCACGCCGCTGGTTGCCCAGTCGGCACCTCCGATGGATATAACTTTTCCTATCACCTTATTCTCCAGCACGTATGGGAACGAACTCTTCTTGTATTCCTCCTTGAACTCAACCGTTATATTGGCACCCCAACTGCTTACACGTGTCTCAAAGCGTTCTATCTCGGGGAAGGTAACGAGGAAGTTCTCCAACATCACCACCTTCTCGTTCAACTGCGCAGCTGTACCGCCCAAAGGCATCTGGGCACGAATATTCAGTTTCAGTTCCTTCTCTTCATGTTTGCTGTAGGTATTGCCCGACATTGACTGAGAGAAAAGTCGCATGGTACCACCCATGTACTTCGAGAGTGGCTCCTTGCATTTACGCAGGAAGAAATCACTTCCCAGGGTAGCATTGTAGGCATGCTCATACCAAGGTCTTTCTGAAGAATTGTTCTGCATATAACCATAGTAGTTATCCGTCTCGCCCCATTTTGACGGTAAGACGTGGAAGGGAATACCAAAGGCCAGAACTATCAGGATATAATATATCCACTTACGCTTCTGGGTGAAACGGATGTATTTCAGATAGAATCTGTTCCACCTGCCAGCAAACCTCAGGTGTCTGACCTTTCCCTCCTGACGACTGTGGTACCCCAGCTGATCTATCAATGCCGGAGCAAAGAGCCAGCTGACAATCAGAGCTACAGATAGATTGATGATAATGATCCAGGCAAAGTCATATAGGTCCTTCTGCAGGAAATCAGGTAGCCACAGCACCACTATCAGGGAACCAATAGTAGTCAGCAAGGCTGCCAGGATGGCCATAAAGGCCTTGCGGTTATGATAATAACTGTAGTGGTCCACCATCACCACGGCCGCATCAATGACCATACCCAGTGATACTGTTATGCCTGCCAACGAATAGATATGCAGTCGAATATCAAAGACATAATAGGCAATCACAGCCAGGGCCAGATTGGAGGCAAGGGTCAGCATCATGATAAGCAGATAACGCCAGTCCCATCTAACTAGCCATACAAACACCAGTAGGATAAACAACGAAAGGGTAGAGCGCCAGATCAGCTTGTGCAGCTCGCTCTCCTTTTCCTCTGCCCCGTCATATATCAGCGTCAGATATACGCCCTGACGGAGACTATTCTCCACCTCAGAGATTTGCTTCCTCAACTTTCCCGAGAGGGCAATCTTGTTGACATCAGCATCCACATGAATGTTCAGGTATATGGTATTCAAGCCGTTTACCCTGTAGTAACTGCCTGGCAGACGGTCCTTGTATTCGTATGTGGCCAAATCACCCAGATAGACATTCTTGCCGTCCACCACACCTATGGGCATTTCCTCCAGTGGCTTGCCGAACTTCTCCGTGCTCAGGTAGAGCGTTCTCTTCTCTTCCTGTCCTTCAGGCTGCACTTCGCCTACCACATCGCTCTTCCCAAGGAATGCCTTTATTCCGTTTTCTATATCATAGGCCGAGAGGCCGTAGCTCGACAGGATAAATGGGTCGTAGGTAATAACAATGTACTTGCTCTTGCCGCCCGTTACCTCCACGCGTTTTACCTCCTCTATCTGGCGCAGGACAGGCTCCACCTGCCGTTCTATGTACTCTTTCAACTGCTCGTCGCTCAGATTAGAGTTCACGCAGTAGCTCAGCAGTACCTGAATTGTTTCCTTGCGTTGGTTCTGGTTCTCATTCACTACCTCTCCACCCGATAGTTCTGGATAGCTGACACCCTGTGGCAACTGCTTCCTTACCTGACGCAGCAGAGAAGCTATCTCGAACTTAGTGGCCGATACATTAGCATTCTTCTTTAGTTCTATGGTCACGCGTCCGCTGCCAAAGTAGGACTCAGATTTCACCTTCTCCACGCCCCTGACAGCCGAGACCAATCCCTCTATTCTGGATGTCACGTTCTGCTCTATCACCTTAGCCGATGCGCCATTCCACGAATACCACACATTCAGGGTCTTTCCCTGAGTGGGGCGCGGCTTGTCTGCCACATCTATCCTGGGGATAAGTGCGCAGCCAATCACCATCAGTATGGCCAGTGTCAGAAGCAGGGTAAAACGAGAGAGCTTCATTTAGGGAATTGAAAGTTGAAAATTAGACTTTAGGCGTTAGACTTTAGACTTTAGTCAATTTTGAATTTTGAATTTATAAATTTTGAATTTGAAGCCCCAGGCTTCTTCACCACATAATATAGTAGTGGTATGAAGAACAGACTTACGGCTGTTCCTACGGTCATACCAATTATCAGGGTCAGTGACAAAGGATACTGGATGGCAGCTCCCATGCTGCTATGGCTCAGGAAGGGCAATAGGGCCAGGATAGTAGTCAGTGATGTCATTACAATGGGGCGCAGACGTCGCTGTCCTGCTTCCATAATGGCTCGTATCAGTCCCTGACGGGTACCTGCCTTTAGGTGCTGGCTATGGTTGATGGTATCTATCTTCAGGATAGAGTCGTTGATGATGATACCGCTCATCACCACAAGACCCGTCATAGACATCAGATTGATAGATTCACCCAATACCCACAGGCCCACAATAACAAAGAATACATCCACCACCATCTCCAACAGGATGATAAACGGTTGTATCAGGCTCTCGAACTGAGCAGCCAGGATGAAGTAGAGTAGGGCAAGGGCTACGGCCAGGACTACGGAAAGTTCGCCAATCAGCTTTCGGCTGGAGAAATATCCACCCGTAAAGCTGGCACTGTAATTGCTCTGGGGCTGATGAACGTAATCGTTCACATACGCCATCACATTCTCTACCTCCTTGTCCTTGGCATCCAGGCAGAGGGCATAGTACTCACCACCGTTTCCAGCCTGCAGACGTTTGTAATCCTCGCTCTTGGTCTCGTGTACCAGATAAGAGATGGGAATCTCTGTTCCATCAGCATTCTTGACCGTCTCTGCCAAGATATGTCCCTCCTCGCCATTGAGCGAGAGGGTAGGAGAGAGCGTCTTAACGGGCACCGACTGTGCACCTTCGTTTATACTGAATACCGTTCCACGGCTTACCAATTCACGCAGTCGTCGGTACAGGGCATCATACCCCACCTTATAGATAGCCATCTGTTCCATATCTGCCACATAGCGGATATTGGTCTCCGTCATGACAGGTGAGATCTCCAGGTGGGGAAAGTGCCTAAGCAGTGTATCCCTGAAGGCGCGCGACTCATCCGTTGTAGGGCGACGGCCCTCACGATTCTGCAAGTGTATCTCCAAGTCCGCTTCGTCTGTCGAGAAGACCAGATTATACAGGTTGCCTGGGTCTGTGAACTCTGCCGATGCCTGTGGATAATGTTCTTGCAGATAGGTCATGCATTGCTTCCTTATCTTACCCAACTTCTTGGCGTTCTCCGCTTTCAGGTAGATGACAGCCTCAGATGAAGTGATATCCTTGGTATGTGCCAACATAAACTCCTGGGCTCCCACCATGCAGGTAGAGGTCTGCACCTTCTCCTTGATGGCATCCATAATGCCGGCAATCCTCCTGTCGTTCTCCTGAGCCGATATATTACTGTTCCAGTCGATGGTCAGCAAGGTATCTTCCTGTGCCAACTTAGGCATACGTTCCTTCTCGATGTTCAGCACCATCAATACCATCAGTGGGATACAGAGCACAAACAACCCTAACACCAAACGGGCATGGCGAAGCGTCCACTTGAGTACTGCCTCATATAACCCCTCTCCGACTCTCCCGAGGGGGAGGGCTAACGAGTGATGAGTGAAGAATGACATGTGGGTCGCATCTTTTAATTTTTCTCTTTTTCTATGCAATACCATATAATAAACAGGTATTACCACCGTGGCTACGAGCAGGGAAGCAAAGAGGGCTGTGGTGATACCCATTGCCTGATCATAGAACAGGGCACCAGCCGTTCCGCTCAAGAAGATAAGAGGCAGGAAGACAGAGCAGGTGGTCAACACAGAAGATAGCATAGGCGTGAACACTTCCCGCGTACCATGTACAATGATGGATAAGAGCTTATCCTTCGTATGTTCTCCTTCTCCTTTGGAGAGGGTTGGGGTGAGGCTTCTTGTTGTTATATTATCTACCACGATGATAGCGTTATCTACCATCATACCCACACCTAAGATCAGACCCGAAAGTGAGATGACATTCATGCTGATACCCAACAGGTAGAAGCACAGAATAGTTATAATCAGGGAAAGGGGTATGGAGAGGACCACCAACAGCGAAAGGCGCCACTTCTTCATGAAGATCATCAGCACCAGGCAAGCCATCAAGGCACCCATATACAGGTTTCCCTTCAGGTTCTCTATGGTATAGCTCAATAGTCTTGTCTGATCGCGTGTCAGTTGGAACTCAATATCAGGATATTCCTTCTGCATATCCTCCAACAGCTCGTCCATACTCTGCTGCAGCTCCTCCATACGAGCATCGTTCTGCTTGATGATGGCCATAGTGATACACTCCTTGCCATCGTGTCTTACCAGTCCGTTGCGGGTAGCCATATGTTCCTGAACATCACAGACATCTTTCAGCTGGAACAGACGTCCCTGATGGTTGATGTAGATATCCTCGATGTCCTTCTTGGTAAGCAGCTGGGAGTCAAAATGGATATTGTACCTGAAGATACCATCCACAATGCTCAGCGCCTCCAGCGTGATATTGTTCCGCTTGATGGCATTCTCTATGTCCGAGACAGAAAGGCCCATTGCCTGCAGTTTTTCATATTTGGGAATACAGTCAATCTCCGTGCCTACTGTTCCGCTGACATCCACCATAGCCGTCTGTGGCAGTTGCTCTATACGTTTTACCACCACATTTCTGGCAAACTTAGACAGTTGAGGGAACTTGGACGGCTCCTTGGGCGTCATATCCAGGAAGAAGGCAGGAATATCCATGGCACTGGCCTTCATCACCTTGGGGCGGTCCATCTCCTTGGGCATCTGATTCATGGCACGGTCCACCTTCTCGTTCACCTCGATGAACAGCAGGTTCACATTGCTGCCCGGTTCGAAGGTCATCCTGACGTTGCCGGCATCCATTCTGGACTCAGAACGTATATCGGTAATACCAGCCACCTGCATCAGGCGTCCCCTAAGTGGAGATATCACATTCCTTTCCACCTCCTGGGCCGAATATCCGGGCATACTCACCTGTACGGTGATTTGTGGAATGTCAATGTCCGGCATCAGTGATACTGGTATCTTACGTAACGATATTATACCTATCACCGCCAGTGCAATAATGCACATGGTAACGGCTATCGGACGTTTTATTATTTGATGTAACATTAATTATTTTTTTTAAAAAGAAACGATAACGATAACGTTAACGATAACTATTTTATTCTACTCTTTCATTCCCGCGGACTAAAGTCTAAAGCCTAACGCCTATAGTCTATTTGATGTTCCCGTTGATTGATTTTTCTCTTTTATCTTTTCTCTTTTATCTCTAGATTGTTCCCGTTGACGTTCACGTTGAAAATATCTTTAACATTAACCTTTATAGTTCACGTTGACGTTCACGTTATCGTTGACGTTCACGTTTAATTCTCCACCATCACTTCTGTTCCATCCGCCAGGTTCAGATTGCCAGAGGTGATTACAATGTCGCCCTCCTTAATGGTGGTTTCCTTACGCTGGCAGCCTGTGATGGCAAAGGAACCGATGTTAGAGTGTATTACATCCACGTATGTCCATACGGCTCTGCCTTCTTCTAACAAGAAGATAACATGATAACCGTCGCGTTCCACCACAGCATCCTTGGGAACCACAAACATGTGCTGCATCTTCTCCTCCACAATCACACGCACATTCATACCGTCCAACAGGGTTGTACCTCTGTTGCTGAGCTGAGCCTTAATCTTCACCAGTCCCTTGTCGTCCACCAGTGGATTAATCTCCGTTACCCGACCCTCATACTGTAGGCTGTCCTGCACAAAGGGTGTCACCTTCACCTTCTGTCCGATGCGAACGCCAGAGAGTTCAGCCTCCAGCACCTTGAATTCCACCTCAAAGCCGCTATCGTCCACCAAGGTACAGACCTTGTCATTCTTCTGGAACTTCTTAGCCTCCAGGTCAGCAACCCTACCACTGAAGGGCGCATACAGATTGCATTCCTCCAGCGCTTTCTTGGCCGACTGCACCTGATACTTAGCAGAGTAGTAACCAGACATCACTTCAGCGCGCTGCATAACTTCAGAGGGAACGGCACTCATATCGTTATATCCCAGACTGATCAGTTTATCCGTAAGTTCCACCTTCGCTTTCTGTAAGTCATGCTCAGCCTTCTCCAGTTCGCGTTCTTTGTCCTGTTTGTCCAACGTGGCAATCAGCGTACCTTTGCCCACATGCTGACCTTCCTTAACGCAGACAGTAGCTATGATGCCCTGGCTCTTAAAGTTCAACTCACTCTTTGCCTTGGCTCGTAGCCTACCATTGCACACAATCTGCTTATTGAACTCCGTCTGATGCAACACCATAGTGTCCACATACGTTTCGCTCATCTGCTGCTGGTGCATCTCCATGTCACCATCCTCTTTCTTCTTATCCTTATCAGAGGAGCATGCTGCCAGCAGGAACACTCCCGCCATCAGCCAGGCAACACTCTTAGCACTATTCTGTTTCATGTTATCGTTATTTCTTTTTTTATATCCTAATATCGAAAAAGCCCTACTAAAGCCTAACGTCTAAAGTCTGATTAAAGATTTTCTCTTTTCTCTTTTAATTTTTCTCTCTAGATTGTTCACGTTGACGTTGACGTTCACGTTGAAAATATCTTTAACATTAACCTTCTATATGTTCCCGTTGTCGTTGACGTTCACGTTATCGTTGACGTTTGTTTATCGGTTGTCGTTGACGTTATAAAATTTTCAATTTTCAATTCTCAATTTTCAATTCCACGATTATGTCCCTATTCATATTCCAGTCATAGAGGGTGGACTTCTGCAGGCTGTAGTAGTCGCTCCAGAAGGTATTCAGCTGACTGATGTACTGCGCCTTGGCCGATGTCATCTCCTGCAGGGCTGTGTTCAGGTCAGTCACAGAAACCATACCCTCTTCATACCTGCGTCGCATGATGTCGTATCGCTCCTCGGCTATCTCCTGTGCACGCAGGGAATTACGGCATTGCGAAGGCTGCGCATTAAACTGCAGCACCTTCTTGCGCAACTCTTGGATATAGTCCTGATGGTTCTGCTCCTGTTGGGTCTTTACTACCTCCAACTGAGCTTGTGCCATACGTACACGCCCCTTGCTTACCCCCCAGTCAAAGATAGGCAGTCTCAGGGTCAGGCCCACAATCTCATTATCGCGCAGATTCCTGTATGCACCCGCAAAGTCATTGGCTGTCTGCATAAAACCCAACTCACCGTTCAGGGTGATCTGGATGCCCTTGTTGGCTTTGGCCTGTGCCAGGCTACGTTCAGCATTCAGCATCTGCAAGCGTTGTTCTCTGGTGTGCGAGGAATTCGTGATAGCTTTCTGCAGCACCTCATCCATGCTGATCACCAGGTCAGGAACATTATAGGGCGGCACCAATTCTGCATTCTCATAATCTGTAACACGCAGATAAGAGAACAGGTTGTATTTGGCATCATCCAGCGTGATGCGGTTGTTACCTTCCGAAACGCGGGCATTCAGCACAGACAGTTCCATCTGCAGCACCTCGCTCTTGGTTGTAGTACCTAATTCCAGGCGTTTCTGTGCCATAGCGTACAGGGCCTCACGGTCAGCAAGAGTAGCCTTACTCTGCTGATAATCCGATTGTGCCGAGAGGACACGAAAGAAGAGCGATGTCACCCTGATGGCTATGTCCTGCATAGAGGAGGCATAGCGCTTCTGTGCAATCTCGTATTCCAGCGGAGCAGTCTTCTTCTGCCACTTCAGGGAATTGAAGGCACGCAGGGGCTGGGTATAGCTGATGCGCAGAGGCTGGGTATTGTAGGTCTTCTCGTCATACGTAAACTGATCCAGCCTATGCAGATAGGACATCAGAGAGACCGTACCGCCAGTGGCAACTATCTGCTGATCAACAGAGAAGGTCAGGCTATTGCTCAGCGTATTGTTACTAACGTATGACAGACGACCGTCATCATAGTTACGGGCCTCCACTAGCGAACGGTTATAGTTCATCAACCCACCGCTCAGGTTCATTGATGGCAGCAATTCAGCTTTGAAACTACGGTACGTCCAGTAACTGGCCAGGAAGGAGAAGTGGGCCGACTTGGCATCCAGCGAATTCTCCTGTGCTATCTTTATGGCATTATTCAGGGTTATCTGTTGTGCGTACCCCTTTATGGGCAGCCATGCCAAACAAGCCATGAATATTACAGCGTTTTTTACGCTCATTTTATTGTTTATTATATGTGTGTCTGTAATTTTCGACTCCAAATTTACATTTTATTTTCATTATATGAAAGTCTAAATAACGAAAAAATGTTATACAACATATTAATATGCCATAGTACAACAACGTTTGTAGTCCTTTAGGATGACAAGAACGTCTGGTGACTTTAGTTTAGAGTCGAAAGTGTATAGTTTAGAGTCAGTTTATCTAGTTGAAAGGTGACAGGTGACAGATTAGAAATTGGAGATTAGGGAACACTATATGATTATATGAATCGTATTATTATTTGACATGTCCCAAAAGCATAATGCCCTGTTCAGCATTTCGTGCCTTCTCTATAATTTGCTTTGCCTCTTTTTGTTGCTCCTCACTGAGTTTTCCTTCTTTAAGAATATCCTTTAACTGAGTCTCAAGGTCACAGGACTCAAAGAACTGATAATACCATCCGTCCTTGAAGCAGAACGTAGCATTCTTGACAGGCATGCCAAATAGGTAGTCGTTTATCAACTTGCCTCGTGCAATCTCCCCGTTTTCCTTCTTCAACCAAAAGACTTCGTCTGGTGACTGCTCATCAAAGATAGAAATTAGGTAATAGCCGTTTATATTGTTATAGAATGGATATTTCCCTTCTGCCTTTGCCGTAATAAGGGGGTAGTTAATACTGTCTGTAAGGTCAAAGGCATACAGCGTATCGCTGCTGGTAATCTGGTACGATAGCTCGGGTGTGTTGTTGTATCCCCATATCTCATTATTGAAACCAATAAAGTTCCCTTTGTCATCCTTGGAAGGAACATCCAGGGCAGCATTGTAATACTTGGGCTTACCATCTATAGGAGCAATCATAAACTGAACGTCATCAGGCCCGAATGGGATGTTAACAACTTGCAGTGTGCCCTCCTCGTTACATCTGAGCACCGTCTTCGAGAATGGTCTGTTATTAAGCCAGCCAACGAATTCACCTTCTATAGTGTACTTCGACAGCCTTCTTGTCATCATATCTGCCAGATAGACAAAGCCGTTCTTCTCGTCTATGCAGGCACCATATATATTAATGTATTCACCTGGTCCGTGTCCAATGTTTCCTATACTCCGTATGTACTTCCCATTGTGGTCAAACAGTTGGAATTTGTTATTTGGAGTGCACATACCAATATAGCTGTCAGAAATGGCACACCTCCAGAAGCCGAACAGCGATTCCGGTGAATCGTCAAATATAATCAGTTTCGGTTCTTCAACTATTGAGGACAGTTTCAGTTCAGAGCTAGGTATTTTCGGATCATCCAGATTGCAGCTGTAGTAGCCTCTGCCATTTACCTCTTTGTACTCTGCCAACTTGCGGTTCCCGTCACATGATGCCAATAGGGTAAGAAGAGTAGCCCCTAGACAGAAAAGAAAATTCTTGTGTGTCATTTTTGCGTAATTTTAGTTAATATGTCCAACAAAACAACTACATTCACTTAACTGCGCCAAAATTAATTATTAGATATAACCATTTTCTAATCAATAATTAAATAATTTTATGAATTCGTAAAGCTATATTTGAATTTCTTAACATCCTTATCCGGTCTTCTAACAAAAAAATACACGTCCCACAATGTTCTCGTAACGAACAAAACCCCAAACCCTGCTATCAAGCGAGTTTCGGCGATTGTCACCCAAAACGAAATAATAGGGATTGTTGTCATTTTTAGGAACTACTAAAGGAACATAATTATGAGTGTTCCAGTCAGAATTAGGCGGATAGCTGACCGTGTGAATGGTGTCTGTCTCTTCTACCATTCACATACGCCAAACCATGGCGTATCTCCACCGTAATGAATAAACGTATTTCTTTTTCGTTGTTTGAATAAGACAACTCATCTGGTAATTTTATATAATTAGGTTTTTGCTAGGAGAATTCTCACCAATACCATAATCAGCAATGGTATTCTGAATGTTCAGACCGATACCTGCTGCCACAAGGGCTGCACAGCAGTACTGTGCAATTCTTTTCTTGTTCATAGAATTTGTTAATTAATTATGTTAAATATCCCCTACTCATAAAGCTTTTCAGGTTCCGCTCCTTTAATAATCTGTGTGGTAAGGCTAGAAATTAGCGCTATTTCTGTTTATTTCAGGCTATAGATAGCAATAAATGGATTACCATCTTCTTCCAGTTTGGGAAAGAGTTTACGTATGTTCTTAACTTGCTGAGGAAATTTTTCTTCAAAATTTACATATTTATTGTGACCCAACCATAATTGGTATATATTCTCATAGTCCAGAACTGAATAAATAGCAGATTGGTCCATCCCAATAATAGTACCAAATGAGGTTAAGTATTTGTCCTTGTAATTGTCAAGACGGGCGATTTCGGAACTTTGTTTTCGCTTGTTATATATACCTATACAACGCTGACAATCCATAGTGAATTCCATCAACAGATAATTATCTGTTTCCACGTAATTATACACATTTGAGATTTTCTCTGTCATAAGTCTTGTCCATTCTGGGCTGTTAACGCGAGGTAAAGAAGAACAATCTATGAGGGTTTTCTCTCCGAAATCCAGTTTCCAACGTTCGCTAACCTTTCCATCTTTTACCTGATATATGGTATTCGCATATTCTGGTTTAAAACACAATATATCTTCATAAACTGACATCATATTTAAATCACAAAAAGAAGTACTCTCGAATTGAGGATTAATTGGTAAAAATCCTTCCTCAAGATTAAAGGATTTATCCATTGTCCATACATTATACGGTAAACTAGGATTCTGAGAATAGTTGTCCATATAACCAATATATCCACTTGCAGTCGATACCATGTGGCCAAACATTTTGGGGAGCCTTCTCTCCTCAATTATTCTCTTACCATCCGGGGAAAATGATATTACCTTCTGGTCAGCCCTACTCACAAGACACAATGCATTTTTATGATTATCAAAGAAGATATCCCATAATTGTGTATATTCATTTTTCCCGTGTCCATGTCTGGATATCTTATGAACAAACCTTCCATCGCGGGTAAAAATATATACTTCTCTAGCAATTTGTTTATCCATTATGTAAAGCAATGAATCATTGCGTATTATTTTATCTATTGAACCGACAACACAATGTTCTGATTCTAACTTAACCAACTCGACTTCCTTAAAAATCCCCGTATCAAAAACACTACGTGGTTTATCCGTTGGTTTAAAGGCGATATTTGTAGTCACATAAGAACTTTCAACACATGAAATTAATAGAACATTGACTAGTATAGTGAAAAATGTCAAATAAATGATTCCCTGTGATTTCATAATTTTAATTTATTAATTTAGCTCTAAATAGAACATCGTTTGGCTATCTCGTTTATCTTGTATGAACATCTATAGGCGTTAATATATAACCTTCATTACGGAGCAGATTTATCAATCCCTCTTTGCCAGGCAAATGCCCAGCACCAACGGCAATCAGGCAAGGACAATCCTGAATAATGGATTTGATAACCGATATCCATTTTTTGTTCCTTCCTGCAACCATATTATAGAGTCCTTGCCTTTGATAATCATCTGAAATATCTGATGGAAGGTTTGCCATCCTTTCAACACTCTTATAAAGTGTATCTAGTTCTCCGTTCTTATAAAGCTCTATCTGTTTGTCTGTGTGTGTTTGATCAGTTTTTTCTGTTTTTCGTTTATTCTCTTTCTGAAATGCCAGATTCTTGCAGGTGTGATAAAGCATATGACTCTGTCTTGTCAGGTTGCAGGTATCAATATATAGTGAATCTCCTTTTTCGTCACTTCTGTCCTCCAAAGTTTCCAAGTATATAAGACGCTTCCTACGTTTCTGTGCCTCATTACTTATTCCTATGTCCATTTGCACAAAATTAACAGGAAGGCTGTTACTATACGTCCTCTCCATCATACCCATAAATCTGTAATATGACTGCAAGACCATCATTGTGTAAATAGGCCTTAATTCTTCGTGATTAAAATTAGCGGCATTTTGCTCTTTCATATATTCACGGATAAAACTATCTACATAATGAAACTCCTCGTCACTTGCATAAATACTACAATCACTCTTTACCCCTTTAGGCATGAATACATGTGAAGGAATCTTATTGGTTTTTGCCTCAAAGAATGCTTGTAAAGCTGATTTTGCAAATATTGCGGCATCGTGTTCTGTGGCAACAGCATCAACATTATCCATTATTGACTGGTATTGAGGAATGGAGTCCAAAAAATGGTAATTAACTATGTGATGGGTACCCAATAGATACGATTTCTGCATGAGCCCCTTTCCCGTAATTTCCCAAAGGATGCTGTTTACCTCGGAAATTTTATTCTCTTGTGGAACACATTCATTATTAATACAAAACAAATAAATAAATAAAATAAGTGTGAAGTCTTTCATTTTATTATAGTTTGCTCTTTATATTAAATTATGGATATACAGTAACTTCTTTCATGAGACATGCGCCATTAACAATGAATTGGGATGTATACTCGACATAACCACCATCCAGTAATATGTCTTCTATATACGTACCATCACCATATGGATCATAAATGTAATATGGGCCACCACCTACTCCTCCTCTAATTAAATCCATCTGAGGTGAATTGTGTGTTAGTTCAAAAATGCTACCCAAAATTACAAGGTTTTTTAATTACTTCCAAAAATAAAATGTCAAGAATGTTATACAACATATTAATATGCCATAGTACAACAACGTTTGTAGTCCTTTAGGAGGACAAATAGTCTGACGACTTTAGTTTAGAGTTGAAAGTGTAAAGTTTAGAGTCAGTTTATCTAGTTGAAAGGTGACAGGTGATAGTTAAAGCCTGCCTCTCCTATCACGAGGAGATGGCAGGCTTACAAAACAGATTAACCTTAAACTTTATTTTAGCTAAATGAGTTAAGAGATTTCGCTGACAACGTAGTTATCAATCCTTTTTCTTAATATGCAATTGATGTTTGGTATGCTCATATTACTGTTATACTCAACATTGCTGTTTTTTGTGTCATCCATCACAAAGTAGCGAGGACGCTGTTTTGTCTCGCGATAAACTTTTCCGATGTATTCTCCTATGATGCCTAAAGCTAATAGCAAGCAACCAGCCACAAACCATACGGAAACAAGAAGTGAAGTCCATCCTTCAACAGTACGTCCTGTCATTCTGTTATATACTGCCCAAACTATAACACAGAGAGAAACAAAAATAAACATAAATCCTGAGAACAGAATCCAACGTAAGGGCTTGGTGGTGAAACTGGTAATTCCCTCAAAGGCCAAAGCCAACATCTTGCTCATGGGATATTTTGTAACACCAAGAGTCCTTGCCTGTCGAATATAATATTCCTTTTTGGTCTGGAATCCCAGAAGAGGTACTATACCTCTCAAATACAGATTCCTTTCTTGATAACTTAAGAGCGCTTTTGTAGCTCGCTGGCTAAGCAAGCGGAAGTCAGCATGATTATAGACTGTATCGCATCCCAAAAGGGACATTATATGATAGAAGCCTTGGGCTGTCCAACGTTTTAGAAAGTTGTCTATCTTCCTTCCTTTCCTTACGCCATATACTACATCTATACCCTCCATATAATCCTGTACCATACGTGGGATTACATGAATGTCATCCTGCAGGTCTGCATCTATGGTGATAATAGCTTCCGCATCTTCTACACATGCTTCCATCCCTGCCCAGAGTGCTGACTGATGGCCAACGTTATGAGCAAGACGTACACCACGTATCGTTTGGGGATTGCTCTGCTGAAGCGTCTGGATAATTTCCCATGTTTTGTCCGTGCTACCATCATCCACATAGAGAATCTTTGTCTCCAATGGTATTTCAGCCATTAAACCTATGAGCTGTTTGTTAGTAGTCTCTAACACCTCTTGCTCATTATAACATGGAATTACAAGGTTTATCATATCTGAAAATGATTATTATCTACGGAATTAAAACACGACCTACAATGTTCTCATATCGGACAAAGCCCCAGACACGACTGTCAAGCGAGTTACGGCGATTGTCACCCAAAACGAAATAATAGGGGTTGGCATCGTTTACAGGAACAACCAGAGGACCATAATTATGGGTGTTCCAGTCAGAATTAGGCGGATAGCTGACCGTATGAATGGTGTCTGCCTCGATGGTAGGGCAAACCGTTGGCGGCAATTCCAACTTCCTACCATTCACATACGCCAAGCCATGGCGTATCTCTACCGTATCACCTGGCAAGCCTATCAGACGTTTACAGAACAGTACACTATCCCCCATAGGGCTGTCGAAGGCAATAATGTCACCACGGTGCAGTGTACCTGTTCCTTTCAAACGGTGATAGCCCCAGTTCAGTTTCTGGTCTGGCCGGTACAATTGTGGAATCAGATAAAAAGTGTATTTCAGCACAGGAATGTCCCAGAACCTGCGAGGCATACGTGCACCGTACTGGGTTTTATCCATCCACACCAAACTACGGGCCATGATGGTATTCTCCATACTAGGCGTAGGAACCCATCGGATTTCACCTATGAAAGTACCTACAAAGGTTAACAGAAACACTATAATGCCGATCCCACACAGAATACGTTTTACGCGGTGAGGATGCTTCATCCCATTAAAGGGTAATTTATTTCTTCTCATATGCTATCAGAACTCTATCGGAATCGTATGTTTGATAAAAATTATTCAAAACGTTCTGCCAATCAGGCATACTGCGATACACCTCATGGTATCCTTCTGCCAGAAGGCGCTTTCTGTCTGTTGAATCTTTCCGCTGCAGTACAATTACATCGAAATTTCCTTCCTCTTCATTACTCTCAAAATCACATTCTTCAACATCTACGGATTGCCATAAATAGAATTGTGAGATCAAGACCCCCGTATGGAAGGGATTGCTTCCGTAATTAGACTTTACCCTCAGATGCTTCTTCTCATACGCCCTCTTACACAAATATTGCATCATGTCTGCTCTACCATGGTCCGCAGGCTTAAAGGTTACATGAATCAGTCCTCCGATATTAATGATAACCAACAGACCGATTACCGCAAAACCGACTTTCTGATTCTTCTTGTCCAAAACAGCCTCATATGCCCATACCAGAAACAGGGGCAATAGGGGCATCAATGGGAAAAGGTAACGGGGCTCCTTATGACTGATGGCACTATGAATCAGCAGAAATGCCCAGAATGCCCATACAACCGGATTCCTATAGTGCTTGAACGTTCCGATACAGACAGACAGGAGAATAGGCACTCCCAGTGCCAAACTGGGGATGACGCCCAACTGCAGAAAATAGGTATACCAAGGACTAACCCCATACGCAGCTGCTACATGCTTTACAATGTTCATGTAATAGTAATTGTATGGCGCAATCACGAATTCACCGTAAAACCAATAATCCAGCGCTGTACAGAGAACTATTACCCCTAAGAAAGATAAAGCTGCGACCCACCATATACGCCATCTGTAACGTCCCACTGCCAGAATCCATGCCAGGACACCTACCAGCGCAAAAGCCATCTGATAACGGAACTCAAAACCCAATGCTGCCACTATACCCATCCACATGGCTTCTCGATGCGAAGGCTGTCCCTTTTTTAACAGCCTGGCCAAGAGAAGCAATAGGCAGGCAACGCCTAAAGTCTCAGACGAGAAACGCGCGCTAATCATTGGCATCAGCCAGAAGAACAGAGTAGCAACCAACAAACCGTTCCTGTGTAGCGGATTCACCCAACGCCCTGCAGCTTTGACAAACACTTGCATGCAGTATAGCATAACAAGACTCGTCAATATCCTTAACAGCATAACCTGATGGAAAGGATTCTGCATACCCAGCCACTGACAGGGACGGATAATCATCATTGTAATCACTGGCTGAAGGGATGGCCTGATCATTGAATCATGCTCCCATGCCATAGACATTGGTGTGGCTTCCCCCATCTTCCATTTTGCAAATTCCAGTATCTGAAAATGTTCATCCGGGTAATAGAACCCAGAACTGAATACAGCACAAGTCAAGTAAACAACCAGTGCAGCAAACAGAATTTCAGTCTCAGTACTAAATGGAATCCTTCTATTAAATATAGTTATAGCTTTCTCGTTACACATTTTCATCATAATTTGCGCTTCATAGCCAGCCTTACGAGCATGTAGTTCACTGGTACAGAAATGGCATATACTGGTATAGGTGCCATTTTCTCGTTCAGGCCTGTTACATGAATAAAAAAGTTCAGCAGCAATATTTGCAGCAAGTAATTGGTCCCATGACTGGCTGCAAAACGGAAGAACCTGCCTACAGAAGGCTTCACCCTGAAGGTATAGTAAGAGGTCATTGTGAAGTTATATAGGAAACTGATAAGGTAACCCAGACTGAAAGATACGTTAACAGGCAGAAAAGGCAACAATACATAGTAAATGCCATAATGGATGGCCATGGCCGTTGAACCTACTATGCAGAAAAACATAATCTCCATTAATCGTGCTTTACTGATTGGGAGGCCAATCTGTAAGCTTCCTATTGTATGCTTTTCAACAACTATACTTCCAGCAACCCCTTCTTTCATAAGACCTCACAGTTTCGTGTTACTTAACGACTCTGATGAACTTTTGTGGGAATTAACAATTTCATTATAATGCCGTTTTACATGCTCCGAGTTATCCCAATTCTGCTGATAAATGATAGTATAAGTACACAGATAGACAAAATACAGTCCTAACACTACACGAGCTGCCATTTTATGTTTCCTATGCCACAGACACAGGTAATGTACTATTACCAACAGCGGTCCCACCATAGCCAGATAATTATAACGGTCTGCCACAATGGCAAAGCGCGATATCGATATAAAATGAATGGCTACTAACAGATGAACCACAAAGAACAAGGCACCAAGCACTAACATCCGTTCCTTGCGGAACACATATACCAGATAGGCAGCAGCCAGAATCATTAAGGGGTACACATACATCATCAGGGGCATCTCTCCGTCTGGTGCTATGGGGAACGGGTACAAATACATCAGGTTCATGGGCAGTACGGTCTTCACCATATACTCATACAGCGTGTATCCACAAAAGAGCAGTCGCTGCCACAAAGAGTACTCTGGCATATTTCCTCCCGCTCCCTGAGAGATAATGGTTACAATGCCGAAGAATAGGGCCAGAATCAGGAACGGAGCCTTTTCCAACAGTAAATAGCCAATTTTCTCTTCCCTTTTGGTCAAATAGTCCACCAACAGGAATGCCAGGGGCAACACCACAGCCTGCTCTTTACCCAAAAACGATGCCACAAACAAAGCTAACAGACCTATGTATTTCCCCAACCTAGGACGCTCAATATAATATAGGTACAATAGCAGCGCCGCCAGATAATAAAAGGCATACACCAGAATCTTGGATGCACTAATCCACGCAACGGGTTCCACGTTCACAGGATGAACAGCCCACAGCAAGGCGCACAGCCATGCCACATTAGCTGACTGATTTGCCAACGGATTGTTTGGAATCATCTTCAGCAGGCGGTTCAGGAATAAAAATAGCAATACTGTATTGGCAGTATGCCACAATAGACTCGCAGCATGGAATGCCATAGGAGAGTAGCCGAATACAGCATGAATGAGGATATAGCTCAGCTCATTGAAGGGGGCATACTGACCATGATAGAATTCTGTCAGAACTGCCCAGAGGTTTTTCCAGTCTAAACCCGCATCGGTATAATTGTTAATAACTACCCAATGATCATCCCATTGGTAGAGGAAGCGATGCCCCACAATGCTAATAAACACTGCAATAACTATCAGCACCAAGGAGAATATATGCTTTTTCATTTCTTTCCCCTAAAATATTCTACCAAGTATTCATGGAAACCATCTACAAATTCGCTGGTCTGCTGTCCTACAACAAAACTGGTCTTTATACGACCGTTCTGGGTTAACAGCAGCAATGGTGTTTCCTTTGTAGGAGAGCCTTCCAACCCTAAGTGTTCCATGCCCGTTTCATAAAACCCTTCTTTGTCAAAACACGTGGTCCATGAACGCCATTTACACATACCATTTTCAGCTATCATCACTAGGTTCTTACGGCCAATCTTCTTTGTCAATCCCAACAGCTTTTCAATCTCAATCTTAGCACAGCCAGAACAACAGTTGGGGGATAACAGCATCACGACTTTATCGCCGCATAGCACTTCGTTCAAGCTTATATTCTCAATTAGCTTTCCAGAACGACTGTAATGCTTAACAGTCTGACTGCATAGGATGGAGTCTCCGTCGTAATACACATGTTCCGATAAGGCCTCAGCCAACTCAAACTTGCTATGGTTCTTCTCTGTCACTAACGTTTTCCACTCTCTGTTCTTTGACAGTAACAACATATATGAAACTGTATTTATAAATACTAGTGCAATAGATAAAATAATAAGAAATATCTTAGAATTAATTTTCTTTGTTCCCATTATTAATGATTTTTCAACACTTGTACATAATCATTTGTATCAAATATCTCATATTTAACATTATGCACAAAGAAGACGTTACTACATCCTAAATTATCTACCTCTTCCCTCTTTTTTTCGCATTCTCAGAATATAATAATTATCTGTATCCATAATCTTGTCTTTATATGGCTTTAATGAATTCTCAAGGAGTTTTCTGGTTGCGCTATACCTATTGTTCTTTGGATCGGCAATTTGTAAAAGCTGACCTGGATCAAACCCGCAATAATACCATCCGTTATGCGAGCATAGGAAATTATAGCCCATATCTATATGATGATTTAAAAGGCATAAGCCAGTATTTAAGTCAAGTTTAAAATCATACCCTACTTCTTGATGTATAAATATGCCCCATATAATACTATCCTCGAATACATATGATTCCAAATGATCATAACCATATGAATCTACACCCCCACTTCTCATTTTCTCCTCTGTTAAAATATTGGGGGAGTGAAAAGAATAACATCTGCTGTCTGACATGTCATCTAAGTTGTATATATAGAATGTAGATGTGTAGTAATCATAATAGCATATTATCTTACCATTTTTTTGAACTATATTACGCCATGAGGACGGAATATCTCTGATAAGATCCGCAGAACAACCAATAATGGGATTTTCAGTCTCAAAATTATTCGTATATTGTGCAAGTACTATCTCCAGGCCACGATTACATGTAGCAAGGAAAAATCCATTATCAGTATTTAAGAAACCTTGCCAATTTGGAGTATCTCTTAATGAATCAGTCCTCAAATACACACTATTACTTTTAAAATATTTTACACAATTGAAATCTAATATTGCAACAGTGTCGCCTACACTATTTGCTGAGAAATTAAACATATCAGTATATTCCGTTTTGCTATGGCCCTTCCTGCTAATCTTTGAAACAAAAGCACCATCATAATCAAACAAATATAATGAATTTTGGCTATCCAGAATATACATGCCAGAATCACAGGCCTGCATTTTTCTTATATCACCTAATACCGCCTCACTTCTATTCTCTAATTGAATAAGTTCAAAGCTCTCGAATTCATCTTCTAAGCGACAGACAGAACTATAATCCTGAGTCATGTCAATACAATCATTCAATTCTATGTTGTGTATCTCGGAAACCTCAGACAAAGATTCCTTTTTTTTGAGTGTATCTGTACATGAAAAGACCAACAATGCAGACAAAAAAAAACAAATGTTAATTTTCTTAATAAGCATAACTATTTACGTTTAAAATACAACACATTGCAACCCATTATCTGGATGTTTTTTTAAACAATGGAAATGGCTGACTAGACTGACCTAGTCAGCACATTATCACTCTCAAATGTCACCACCACATTGCTGTGGTTGGAGCCTGTCCGTCCTCAGCTCCGGCTTCTTCTTTAGAATTGGGTGATTTACATAATGGACGCCAGTATACTTTATCATAATCTACTAAATCACAATCATACCATTGCACAGAAACAGCCTCATACTCAGATACTGTAGCTGTACCAATATAATTTCCATCTTTATCGTAAACAGGAACAGTAGATGTGCGGCCAGTTGGATTCCATTTCCATCCTGTATGGGTGTTTGTTACTACTTCGACCTTCCCGTTTGGCACTAGATTATCCGAGTCAGAATTCGAATTCGAATTCCAATTGGAATTGGAATTTGAGTTTGAATTTGATCCTGAGTTTGATCCAGGTCCTGCTACTAATGAAAGTGAGTTCTGGCCAATGCCATAATCAGCAATGGCATTCTGAATGTTCAGGCCAATACCTGATGCCACAAGGGCTGCACAGCAATACAGCGCAATTCTTTTACGATTCATTTTGTTAATTAATTAAGTTTAATAATCCTTACTCATGAAGCTTTTCAGGTTCCGCTCCTTTTTTAACCCTGTGTGGTCAGGATAGAAATCAGCGCTATTTCTATTTCGTGTTGTGTGTCAGTTCAAAAAAGCGTCACTAAATTACTGAGTTTTTTAATTGATTCCAAAAATAAAATGTAAAAAATGTTATACAACATACTAAAATGTACCAAAGTACTACAAGGGTTGTAGTCCTTTAGTATGACAAGAACGTCTGGCGACTTTAGTTTAGAGTTGAAAGTGTAGAGTTTAGAGTCAGTTGATTTAGTTGAAAGGTGAGAAGAAGTAAACGTCAACGTTAACGATAACGTCAACTTTTATCCTTTTAACGAGAACGGGAACGTTAACGAGAACTATTCTGAGGTGAGAGGGAGGGGGATTAACAGCATTAACTACACATAATTATATAAATATTTGGCAGTAATATTTGAAAAGTGTATATTTTCAGCGGAAAATATTATTGAAAAGTGTATATTTGGAATACAGAAAACATTTGAAAAGTGTATAATTATGCTCTACAGGAAGATTACATCATACATCGAAGACTATCTCAAATCTCCATTTCCCATTAAGCGAATCGTTGCAGAAAAACCTACTGAAACTTTATCTGAATGATGTTGGCATACTAACAGGTATTCTTTATCATAATAATATACGTCCCGTTCTTGATGATATACGTAGTATAAATCTTGGAAGTGTCTATGAGAGCGTTGTTGCTCAGGAACTACGTGCACATGGACACAAGCTCTTTTACTACGACAATCGAAAGCAAGGCGAAATTGACTATCTGATAGATAACCACAAGACCATGAGTGCCCATCCTGTAGAGGTCAAATCGGGCAAGGATTATACCGTACATAGCGCCCTAAACAACCTTCTCAAAAATCCTGATTACAACATCCTTGCCGGTACAGTCATATCCAATGAGCGTGAGATATACCAAGACGGGAAAATTACCTACATGCCAGTATATTTTGTTATGTTCATGGAAGTTGATTCAAAAAACGCCGACGATTCAGAATATATGTTTTAAAGTCTAGCTTCTCAAACATCGGTTGTTTACCGAAGTGGGGGGGAGGTTTCTGCAAAAAAAAGAAACTCCCTGCAGTTTCCTGATTTAGGTTGACCACCTTATTGCTTAACCCTGAAATTAGTAGACGCTGCAGGGCGTTAAGATATTTTATGTGGAATTTCGCAAAAATGGCGTAGATGTACCATATTATGCGCTGAAGGCCGATGGTTATCGGTTTCTGGGTGTATGAGGTTTTGTGCAAAACCTCATACAAACCTCATAGAAACCTCATACAAACCTCATGCTACCTTCAGGGGAACCACCTTGTAATAAACAACTCGACAACGATCAGTATGCTCGAATCCTAATTCCTTCATGGCATGACCTAAATGGATTCTTGCGCTATGGTCGATCTTCAAACTGGGATATTCACTCTGGATCATCTCTAGCATCTGCCTTCCGCTGATGGCCTTTGCATTGTCACCTTCTTTAGGCTTACGAAAGCAAACTGAAATCATATCTGCCAAATCCTTCTTCTCTGCAAACTCGATGTTCAGTTCCTGGATACGGGCCACCTCCTCGTTGTTGAACCAATAAGGTGCCTTCTGCTCTCTCAGCTCATACAGCACCTGAGCATATAGCTGCTCGTAGTTGATTTCCCCTACATTATCTATATACTGGCCTTGGGGAATCTGGATGCAGATATAACGTCTGCTTCCTGTGGCATCCGTCAGTGGATGAGGATTGTTGGTGGTGGCTACAAAGGAGGCAAATCGGAGCCTGTCTTCCTGGGCGCATCCGAAGATGGGGCGGCCATTTACCTTACTCTTGGAGAGTGTCTGCTTCAGGGCAGCATGCTGACTGGGTCGGATGGCATCCAACTCATCCAGATTCACCAAGAGGTTGTTGGTAAGGGCCATCTCCTTGTCAAACTTGTTGCTCAGGTTCAGATGGTCCAGATAATACTGACGCAGATGCTGGGGAAGCATCCTGCGCAGGAAGGTCGTCTTGCCACATCCCTGCGAGCCAATCAGCGTAGGTACACATTCGTTTCCATGAAGGGTATCCATCTGCAGCCAGTGGGCCACTGTGGATCTGAGCCAGACAGAAAGGAATGACAATTGCTCCGAGCTGACCCCTGGCAAACGACTGAAAAGTTCAGCCACATGGTTCTGTCCGTCCCAGGCAGGAAGACCGTTCAGGAACTCCTCGATGGGATTGTAGTTGGGCACTTCCTCAGAGTGGATATGCTCCACAATGTCTGTCTTGGGATTGCCCTCAGCAATCTCCAGACGCTTGGCCCTCAGGATGATACTGTTCAGGGCTTCCTGGGTCAGCGTACGATAGTCGGATGTCTGATTCCCATCCTTCAGGGTGGCAAACTCAATCTTTCCGTTCAGCACATTTCTGCGAAACAGATAATTGGCACAAAGGAACTCTTCAACAGCGAGCATCCCTTCCAGAGAAGCATTCATAGCCTCTCCGTTAATAAGTAGTTCTTTACTCATAACAGTTAGTTTTGTTGGTTAATAAATAAAAGATATTTCGTTCTCGTGTGCTCTTCTTTGAATGGTTATCTCTGAAAAAGCTCGCAAAAGTAATAAATTATTTTCATATTCACGAATAAATGTCCCAAATAAGCACGTTTTTTGCATTTTAGACATTATAAAACGATAACGTTAACGCTAACCTTAACCGATAATCAATTATTAGACAATAGACCTTAGCCGAAAACAAATGAGTGAGTTTAAGTATGAGGTTTACATGAGGTTTCTATGAGGTTTTCATGAGGTTTGAGAGTTAAACCTCATACTCTTTCTGCCCGACAACCAACGGGCTGAACGCCAATTGATGTATATCTCGGTCATTTTGCGAAAAAGGAGGGTTGCAGAAAAAGAGAAAAAAACAGGAAGATTCTTGACAAATTTGAGGGTGACTTATAAAGGCGGATTTTTCTGTTTAACCAAGAAAAACTTGTTCCCTAGTTGGGGAATTTTTTCCGCCACGTTAGGCGGGAAAAATTCCATTGAACATTGAGCATTGAACATTGAACATTGTTTTTGGGAAAAATGTTTACAAATACGGGAACGGCAGGAATCGACGATTGATAAGGTATTAATAGAAAAAAGTGCTACTATTAATAGAAATTATTGCGGTCCTTAAGGGTTACAAATTTCTCCCTTAATATCCTTTATTATGACCTTGGGAAAGTATCTTTACAATACTACTGGTTTTAACAAAAACCGACAAAAAACTTTCCTTAATTCCAATCCTTATAAAGATTCTCGCGTGCTGTTGATGATGCTAAATCGGAAGCCCGATTTACAACTATATCAAGTGAAACTTGGAGACTACGGCGGGAGCTTCGTTCATGGTTTCTACACCCAGTTTCTTGAATATACGACTGCGAAGTGTCTTGATGGTGCTAATGCATATATTCAGTTCCTCGGATATCTGGGCATTTGTCATTCCCTTCATCATACGAGTAAGGACTATCTTCTCCTTCCGGCTCAGGTTACCAATACCATTTGCATCCCTATAACATTGTTTCTCGAAATCATAACGCAGGATTCTGCCGTCATCCGTTACGATATTACTCTCTAACTTCTTGCAGTTAGTGGGGCTTATAACAACCAGACCTAGTTTGATTGTCCCATCAGGATATGTGAGCAAAGGGGTGAACTTCTGGTTGATAAAGAACTCCCTGCCATTAATCATTATAGGGAAGTCCGTAGTACTGTAATGAGAACCAGACTCCTTTACATTATATATGTGGCAATAATGCAGGTAGTTCTTGCGGACTTCTATAAGTGGGTCGACTGCATTATCCGGCACCAGCGCCCAATATGGATTCTCGCAATCTCGCTGTTTGTCCTTAAAGGTGGAATCACTTACATATAATAATGTACGCGAACTGTAGACTATCTTCTTTTCTTCCAGGTCTATAATAATATAACTGGAATCCGACAATCGGGCAACGCAGTCAATAGCATCGATGGTGGATCTGATAACAGATTCGCAGAAAGGATTTTCCCTGTGGGAAGAATGATTTGAGAATAAAGCGTTTATATCTTGGGCCATATCGTGTGCAAAACTAAATGTAACTGGGAAAAAGGTTAGCCTGCCACAGCTCTCACGAGGGAATGACAGGCATCACCGTTACTTTACCTTAAACTATGCTACTTGCTTTATGAGAATTCATGTGTGTCGTTTTCTGTCTTAGTTTAAGTGTACCACATCAGTTGGGTTTAAGATGTGTAGAACAAGCGTTTTTAATAAGCAATGACCATAACTATCGTAGCACCAGCACCTGACACAAGTTTCTTTGTGTGCTATTAGTAATACTGGCGGGAATCGCCTTTGCAGAGGGTTGGGGCTTATTCTGACATAAGCTCCTCTCGTTCGCGTCGTGAGTGTTAAATCTAACCTGTTGTGCCAAATGCTCGACAATCTGTTTCTCTTCCTGCTTCAAGCTATGATGCGAAGACCACACACTGGGAGCATAGTAGCTCTTGGACTTATGAACGTTGATGGGAACGATATAAGTGTGCGATAATGAAAAGGTCCTTACAGGTTTCTTCACAAGTATAACAGCTGAGATAACTTGTGGGAAAAGGATTAAAGCCAGAAGATAAGTGAATAATCGTTTCATATTTTCTTAAAGAATTTACTTCAGTTAGACAGTTTGCAACGCTATTTTTATTCACAATAAGGGCGCGCCTCACGTGGGAAGTCTGAAGAGCCATGGCTACAAACAGACTTCCCGAAAAAACTTGAAAAACAGTGTGTGAGGTTCGACTAGTTAGTTGTGCAACAAACAGCGAGCATTGACCAAGCTCGTATAACACATGTTTTATTTAACAGTTGGCAATGAATTTATTCTTCCAAACCGAATTCTCCTTCATAGGTTACACCATTGAGGACAATCTCGAGGTAATAGATACCTTCGTCGAAAGATTCGAGGGAGATGCTTGCATTGGGCTGGCCAACGAAAGAGATGGTTCCAGCAGCAACTTCGTCATCATCCTCATTATATATAGTATATGATATTGTGTTTCCCTGAGGATCATATAAGTTAAGACTGCTTCCATCCTCGCTCAAGAATATATCAATATTCAAAGAACTATAATGTGCGGGGCTTCTTCTAGGACCCATATTACCAGTGATTGGACCTGGATCATTTTTAGGTCTAAGGAGTACGGGGGTACCATTACCATCTTCTGCGCACACAGGAGAAACTTGCATCGCAAGAGCGAAAAGAATCACAAAGAATTTCAATACTGTTTTCATAATTTTTTTGTTTTGGGTTTTAATGTTCCGCTTGCAAAATTACGAGCTATCAACATAACGGAAAAATTTTTGATGTTTCATTGTGTTTCTCGATTTGTTAAAATATGTTACCGAATTTAAAATTACATTGTAACTTGCTAATAATCTGCGCCTTATGGCATGTCATAAAAAGCCTTATTAACACTATGAAACATAGGGTTGTGAAACAAAATGAAACACTTTTTTCGCGATGAAACACTTTTTTCTCATTTTTTTTATTTATATTTGCAGCTGATTTTAGGTATTATTTTTATGAAAAAGCATGTTTTCTGGTGTATTCCTGTTCTCATGATTCTATCTATAGTTTCATGCAGCGAAGACAATTCTTTAAAGAAAATTGAGCAGATAAAACTGATTGGTGACACCAATCCAAATAAGGCTTTATCCATGCTTGACTCCATTGAAATTGAAATCAGAGGCGAAGGTGAATATATCAGGAATAAGGCAGATTTGCTACGTATCCGTCTGAACGACAAGGCTTATAAAATGCCCACTTCGGACATTATGATAAGGAAACTGGTGACTTACTTCGAAGAAAACGGCTCAATAGCCGACAAACAGGAAGTCTACCATTATGCCGGAAGCATCTATCGTGATCTGCAAGATACGCCACGAGCATTGGAGCACTTCTTTAAGGCAATGGATTATGCCAACGAGAATCCTAAGGAATGTGATTCAGTCATGTTGGGTAAAACGTACTCTAATATAAATTATCTGCAATTCAAAGTACAGAACTTTAATGAAGCGCTTAAGGCAGCCATTAATGAACTAGAGATATGTAATAAAACTAACTCAGATCCAACGATTCCTTTCTCACATGTTGCAGCCGCATATCATGCGCTAGGCAAAAACGTAGAATCCGAAGCCGCATTTGATTCAACCCTCGCACATATCATTCAGGAAGAAATAACAGACTCGTTAAACCAAGAGATCTTGGTAATCCTACTAGAGAACTATGTCGAATTGAATAAACTGGAAAAAGCAAAAGAATGCATAAAACAAATTAAGGGCAACCCACTAGAAGGCGAACCTTCGTTCTCATGCATAGCCTATGGCGAATACTATAGGGCATTAGGTATGAGAGATTCTGCTGCAATGTATTTCAGCAAACTTCTTGATGGTGGTTCAGATATATATTATAAGTATGATGCAGCAAAACTCTTGTTTGGCCTGTTTAATAAGGCGGGCGACCACGAGAAAGCAAGGCAATATGCTGCGGCATATATGGAGCTGAGCGACTCATTGGACTTCGGTAAACGTCAGGAAATGGCTGCATCGGTCAATAATGCCTACCAGTATCATCTGGACCAGAAGAAGGAGCAGGACCTGAAAGATGAAAAGGAAAGATACAAGAATACAACCATCATTGCAATCCTAGCAGCTGCGTTGCTGGCGAGTGTAGGTTACATTCTCAACTTCAAAAGGAAAATAAGACACCAGAAAGAGATGGCTGCCCTCTCGTCTGAATTGCAACGTGTTACGGATAACGGTAAACATCTACGCAAGGAGATTAAGCGAAAAGAGAAGGAACTGGCTGCATCGAAGGATTCTCTGAAGAAGTCGTCCAGCGAACTGGATGATGTTAAGCAGAAGCTACAACTGGTGAACCAAGAACTGGCAGAGAACACGGATGCCCTGAAGAAAACAGAACAGCAACTGGTAGAGAAAAAGGAACAGAACAAGACGTTTATAAAACTCTTGCATCAGTCTGAATTCGAAGTAAAAGCCGAAGAGATCATCCGTGCCGTGAGAGAGGCCTCTAAGGGCAAGAAAGAAATGACTCTGGCCGAATGGAAACAGCTTTATCAGGCTGTTGACGAATTGTACCCGACATTCCACGAAACGATATTGAAACAGCCGGAACGTGTCAGCGATAAGGAAATACAATTCCTATACCTGCTGCGTATAGGTCTGTCCAAGCATCAAATCATGAACATGACCGACCTGGCGCGTGTTACCATCTGGCGTTGGGAAAAACGTTTCGAATGGGTATTTAATGATGCTGAATTAGATTCCTCCAACTCCCCAATGATAGGTGAGGCTGAAACAAATCAAGAGTCACAAAATTGAGCAGAAAGACATATATATTTGATCTTGACGGTACACTGCTGAACACCTTGCAGGATCTGGCAGCAGCTGTGAACTATGCGCTAAGGCAAAATGGGATGGAGGAGCATTCCATTGACGATATCAGGCATTTTGTAGGGAATGGTGTAAGGAAACTGATAGAACGCTCTGTACCTGCAGGAACAAGCGCATCGGAACTTAGCCAGGTATTTGCAGATTTCCGCGCCTACTATATGCAACATTCACAGGATTCGACTCGCCCATACGACGGCATCTGCGAGATGCTGCAGGAACTGAAGAAACAGGGCTGCAAGATGGCTGTAGTGAGCAATAAGATGATGGCTGCCACCAAGGAGCTGGTGGCCCATTTCTTCCCAGAGATTGAAGTGGCAATAGGGGAGAACGAGGCAGCAGGGCTTCGCAAAAAGCCAGCACCTGACATGGTGCACGAAGCATTACAGCAACTGCATGCGGAGGCTGGAACAGCTATATATGTAGGTGACAGCGACGTAGACATCCAGACAGCAAAGAATGCCGGATTGCCATGTATAAGTGTATTGTGGGGATTCCGGAATAAAACATTCCTGACAGAACATGGTGCACAACAATTTGCGGAAAAACCGGCAGATCTGGTAACCATATAAAAAAAAAGACGGTTGTCATCCCGACAACCAATCTTTCCTTAACCTTAAACTAATACCATGAAAACGCTGCAAAGGTACGGCCATTTCAGCAACTCTGCAACGTTTTCACAATAATTCACTCTTTATCCCGCCTCTTTATTGACTTAAGTCAATGGAGCAAAGAAAAATCGGAATACACAGATAATTCCGAGTACTCCGATTAATCAAATTTCAATATAATTCTTAAGGGGAATTATGTTTAATTACAAGTTGTCCTTCTCGATGTCCTTGAAATACTTGTAGGTATCTACCTTCAACTCACCACATGCTGCTTCATCACATACGATGATAGCATGAGGATGCATCTGCAAAGCAGAAATGGTCCACATCTGACTAACGCCTTCCTCTACTCCATGCTGCAAGGCACGAGCCTTATTATGACCATTGACAACAATCAGCACTTCCTTGGCATCCATAACTGTACCGACACCAACGGTCAACGCTGTCTTGGGAACCTTGTTGACATCGTTGTCGAAGAAACGGCAGTTAGCAATGATAGTATCCGTTGTCAGAGTCTTAACACGAGTGCGTGAAGTAAGAGACGAACCGGGCTCGTTGAAGGCAATGTGACCATCAGGGCCGATACCACCCATAAAGAGGTCAATACCACCGGCATCCTTGATAGCCTGCTCGTATGCAGCACATTCAGCAGCCAGATCAGGTGCATTACCGTTAAGGATATGTACATTCTCCTTCTTGATGTCGATGTGTGAGAAGAAGTTGGTCCACATGAAGCTGTGATATGATTCGGGATGTTCCTCGGGAAGGTTTACATACTCGTCCATATTGAAGGTTATCACATTCTGGAAAGATACCTTGCCAGACTTGTTCAAAGCGATGAGCTCCTTGTAAAGGCCCAAAGGTGAAGAACCAGTAGGACAACCCAACTTGAAAGGCTTCTCGGGTGTTGGATTAGCAGCATTGATCTTTGCTGCAACATAATTTGCTGCCCACTTTGAAAGTGTGGCATAATCTGGATTGATAATTACTCTCATTCTGCTATATGCCCTCTCCTTACTCCCCTAAGGGATAGACAAAACAGGGCTGTGGGTCTATAGTTATTACTTGTTTGTATTTACTTTTCGAGGGCTTGCACCCGTATTGCCGTCTGTCTGGGGACGCTGATGACGGAATGTAGCATCGGTAGGAACGTATTTGGCATTCTCAGCCTCCGTCTCATAGACACACTTGCTGATATCATCTGTCGAGATGGTTACAGAGTCCTTGGTCAGCTCGGGAACATTGAAGCTCTTCAGCAAGAGGATATTCAGCTCGGGATCTTCCTGCGGAATGACAAAGGCTTTGTGTGCCTGGCCGTTCTTGTCGAAGTATGCCAGGAAAGCGCGTGAATAGTTTCCGTCCATCCTACGGCTGGCAAACACTATCCAGCGTCCATTGCTGCTCCAGGAATGGAAACTGTCAGCATCGTTGCTATTAGCCTGCTTCAACGCATAACAGCTGTCTGACTGAAGGTCTTTAACCCAAAGGTCGGCACTCTTGTGCCAGATATGGAACTGGCCATAGTCTCCCTGTGTATACAGCACATACCGTCCATCAGGACTCACCCTGGGCACACTGATGCTCTTATGATGGGAGGCTGCATCTACCACAACCTGAGGCTCGCCAAACTGACGCGTCTTGGGATCGAAATCGACAGACATCATATTATAATATATACTGTCATAACGAAGCATTAGCTGCTGTGTCCTGGTAGAATCAGGCATGGTGGGATTCAACAATGGAGTAATGTTGGCATTGCAAAAGTAGAGCTTCTTGCCATCAGGCGCCCAGCATGGGAAGGTCTCCAAATCATTGGGCGTACGAATGATATGACGAACCTCGTTCTTGGTTACATCATAAAGCAGAAGGTCGCTGGACTCGTCCATAACCTCTATCTTCTCTGAATGATAGACATGGAAGGCCTGCCCCGTCTTGTTGGTTGAGAAGGCTATCAGATTCTCTGTAGGATGCCATGAAGGATAGACTCCAGCTGTTATAATAGTACTGTCCTTCATCTGCACCTTATGAGCCTTGCCATTCTGTACAATGACAGTTCCGCCATGATTGGCTCTGACATGGAACATCATATCTGACGAACTGTTGCAACGATAGTTATGGCAGTTGATGCAGTGGTTGACGGAATTCTCGAACTCACGGTTATTCTCGTAAATGGTATGAACATCCCAGTTGGTAAGGTTACGCTGATAAATGCCCAACTGGCGATACAGCTCGTAACTGGGTTGGATAAGACGATAGCTCAGAAAGGCATCAATAGGCTCCTCTGCCACACTAAGTGTATAGGGCTTATAGCAGAACCACTTCTCCCCTCTCTTGGCATAAACAGACACACGGATATCAGAACCCTTGCTGTCGGCAAGCAACTTCTTCCACTCCGACATATCCATCTGTATGATGCCATCTTCGCCTGCAGATGCCAGGAGGTCGGTACCTTTCCCTTGCAGATGCGCAACAAAAGCATCGGCTAAGGTGTCGCGTACCATAAAGTTAAGCGGCGCAATGTTGGGTGGCACCACAATATCTGTGTAATCAGGATAGATGTCTGCCCTTTCCTCCAGCTGCGCATACTGTGCAGGTACCTGTGCAGCAGGTTTTCCGCAGGCAACCAATAGTGCCGCTGCTGCTACAACAAGGATATATTTTAGGTTATAATTCATAATTCGCAATTCATAATTAGTTTATCGTTTACCGTTTACTGGCTACGGTTTCCCGTCGACAAAATCGACGGGCACAGTAACTTTCATTTTTCAACTTTCAATTTTCAACTTTCAACTTAGTTCACACCCGAATTAGATGTTGTCTTTCCTGTATACCCCTTCTTGGTAGCCTTCAGGTTGCCAAAGAAATAATAATAGGGGTAGTAACCCTTATATTTGCCAAACAACTCATACGCATGACCTGGACGGTCTTTCATATATGGCTGAATGTTGTTCATAAAGCTTTGTATACGTGGGATACGCATATCAAGACCCGTGAAGTTCTTCTCCAATCCAGGATTCTTGGCAGAGGACAACAAAATACCATCACCAATGATATCCGGTAGCGTAGATCCTACCAGAGGCTCCATACGTTCCAGGAAAGCAGGCATCAGCTTGGTATACAAGCAGACGCAGAGCGAATTATACAGGGCGTTCACACTGCGGCCTTCCACCAGCATCAGATTATATCCCATGAAAAGTGGTTGCTGATACATACTCTCGAAACTGTCATGAAGAGGCTCGGTGAGTCTGATCTTCGCTATTTCGGGATCGGCATTCACCAAGGAATCACTCCCCACCATAGCGGCATATTTCTTACAGAAATCTCCCTCGAAGGGAACATCCCTAAGAATTCGCAGATACTTACGGCAGAGTTCCCACTCGCCACGCATCAGACCGCTCTTGATATAGAGTTTCATCAGTCGCAAAGAGGGTCCTTCCATCACCATCTGCTCCATACAGGAGTGCATGCAAGACTCTGAGAAACCGCCATGATAACAACCCTCGGGAATATACATGTTACTGGCGTTGTTATGCTTCCCATCCATTCCGTGGATATAGAGCGAATCATAATCCAGACGGATATCATACATGCGATATGCTATCTGTTCGGTATGGACAAGAGCTATGGCATACATACAGGCCATAGGACGGTTACTCTGGTATGCATTGGCACGGGCCAGTTTCTGTATTCCATCCCAGTCCTGTTCCTGCTCCATAGCAGACAACTGGGTGATGACACGTACATAAGGACGTTTCCACTCGTTGTAACCAATTATGGCAGCAAAACCCAGGACACAAACAGCCAACTGAAGGAGATTATCGCGCTGTGTCTCGTCTGCGGGAATACCAATCAGGGCAGGTACCTTCTTCCGACTGAAACTGCGAATCATAATGCCCCAGATTGCAAATACAAACAGTGTGAGGAAAGGTATTCCGAGGATATAACCAGTCTCAGCCTCGAAGAAGTTGTCAAGCCCAAGATAGGTAACACCTCCCATATAGGCCAGTACCGGCAGATATTGGACAAAACGCCATTTACCATTCAACCGCCAGCAATAGCCTACCAGCCAGGTACCCAATGTCAGCATCAGCGCCAAGACAAGTCCGCCCAACCACGGATATTTATAGGTCATAAGCAAGGCCCTACCCACATATCGCAGGCTACCGAAAGAACAGGATAGGATAAAATCCAGCTGTCTGGTATCCGGTACCCAGAAACTATACTCACGACTCAGGTGGAACACACTTCCATAGTAGAATGCCGCCCACGCCAGCACTGCCACAAAGAAGATGAGCAGCACAGGCAAACGCACAGGCTTTTTCTTCTTTTCTTCTGTTTTCTTTGTTACACTACCAGGGGTAACATTATGCTGTTTCCTGTTAGTCTTTTCTTTTGCCATATTATTTTACCAATATCTTTTTACCATTATTTATATATAAACCGCTGGCCCTTGGCTGTTGGCCATTGGCTATGCGGCGGCCACTGAGGTCATACCAAGTCCCCTCCCCCATCTCTTCAAGAGGAGAAGCTATACTGTTCTCATCATCGCCCAGATTGAACACTTCACTGAAGATATAGGTGAAAGGAGTGATACCTTGTGCCTCTCCTACCGATTTGCCTTCTGCATCCAATACATAACCCGTCTCGATCTGATCATAGGTTCCTGCACCTACCGCCACATCATTGACTGTGAAACTAACAGCTCCCTCAGTAACGACAGGCATACCAGCCGCAATGCCGTCAGCGGCAGCATCCAACTGATGATTACTGATAGTGCCAACATAACCCTCTTTTACAGGGAAGGGTAACGTAAGTGCCTGGAAACCATCGCCACTCTTAGTGAACGTGAGGTTAGCGGCTGTGAATTCCGACGGGATGAAGAACGGCTTATCGCCATTGATATTAATCTGCTGGGCTAAGCCATCGGCATTTACCACATTGGGCATCTGCAATAGTTCCTCCGTGGGTTGCTTCTTCTCTGTCTGATCGGCCTTTATATATGCTATTGAATTATCAGGCAGCGGTGCAATCGTGCTCTTGCCTGCTGTACCTGTACCATAATAATATAAGGTATGCGGCTTGGGACTACCTGCATAATAAGCAGCCATCTCTCCACGATAGGTGGCAGGTGCAAAGGGTACCAGGACATCATAGCCATTGCCCTCGGCAGCATAAATAGTGAAGCCCTCCTTTATTTTCTTCTGAACGGACGAAGGAAGCGTGAAGCTCTTCTTGTTGCTCAGGTATACCAATTTGCCATTGTTATCATATATCTTGAACCCTACCGCTCCTGAACCGGAAATCTTATAGGTTGTTACTCCGGAAGTGGTGGATGTTATATAATAATAACCATCTGTGACATAGTCATCAACATAATCTGTATACTGACCCACATCGCCATGCTTACCTATCTGGTTACAATCCTCATCGCTGATAGGCTGACGATAGATGCTCTTGGGTTTCCCCTCTAACGGACCATCTGCTACAGAAGGAGACTGCTTGATACGATCCTCTATGAAAATGATATTCCCTGCCTTGGGATATCGGTGCATATAGGTCTTAGCAGCATTTATATCGGTCTGTGTAGTGGTTACCCAATAATTGGAGTAGTCACCGACATAAAGATTGCTGACAGGGATAAACATTCCATAGGCCTCGAAGAATTCGCTCAGATCCTCGCCAGCTGCATCGCACATCTTCTTGGCAATATGCAGATAATCGTTCTTACCATAGCTCTTGTACCCGCCCTTTACATCGTTTACTCCGTCTCCATTTGTATCCGCAACCAGCGAATCGTCCCACGAGCCCTTGTTGATGGGGTTCTGGCGCAACAGGGTGAAGAGTTTGGGATAGAAGTTGGTATTACGACCTGTAGCATGATAATATAGATACAACTGATAATAGAATCTGGCCTGTGCCCAGGTGCCACGCTGTACCCATGACTTGTCGGCAGCAAAGTCGCTGAAGCAGGTCTCGGCAGCATCACCACGGCTGGTGCTTACGCCATGCAGATATACGTTCACGTTGGAGAAGAGATTGTTGCTGGTTTCTGTGCTCCCTACCCCATTGATACATGCCTGATGGTTGTGCCCCATTTCGTGACTGGGACCCCAAAGGGCACCACCGCCCGTCTCTGTAAGTGCCTTATAGCTCATGACAGTGGAAAGCGTGCTGTTCTCGTAGTATGTTCCGTAAGTAGTAGCATACATGTAACTGTGGTTGATAGAGAAACAGTTCCAGATATTATTGAACCTACCCTCCATCTTCTCCTGGAAGCCCATCAGGTCTTCCTCGTTCTGTAACATGGTATTCCAAACGCGCATCAGGCCTTCCATGTTATTATCACCGCTGATAGCCTTCTGAACCAAATCGTTGCGCATGACAAAGACCAAGCGCTTAGATTTAAGGTTGAGAATACTACTCTTGTTGAGCATCTTCTCGCGCAGCAGAAGCCAGTCTGCATTCGTCATGCCACGGGTAGCATCCCAATAACCCTGCACCTGACCGCCCTCGATGTGGATCTTCATATCGGGAAAATCAGCCAACATCTTATCTACATTATTGAGCTGGTAGAAGATGTATATGGTGCTCTTATTACTGAGTATAATCGCATTGAGTCCTCTATGCAAGTCGGTAGTGATACCTGTCTGATGATCACCCGGGCTTTCGCTATCAGCTACTACCTCAACCTGTAACGTACAACTGGAGTTGGGCTCCTTATCGACATAAAGGTAAATGATATCACCAGCATTGCCACAGATTCCCGTGGGGCCGGAAAGTTTTCCGAAGGAGTTGCTCATACCGCAATACGCATTACCGGCCATCTTCTGGTAATGACTGTAAACCTGATAGTCATCACGGACACGGAAGAACTTTTCGAAATCGCGACTATAACCGTCTGTACCGGCACAGGTCTCCCAAGTATTGTTCTTGACCTTCAGTATCATTGCCTGCATATCGGCATTCAATAACTGGAAATCGGCATTCTCGGCCAAAGCTTCATCCGAGAGTTCCTGAATCTCATCGTTGAGTTCAGTACATGCATAATCCTTGAAAAGACGATTGAGGGCAGCCTTATAGCTTGTCAGCCTGGTCTTAAGCTCATTATAGGCATTGAGGCCACTGCGGCCATTCTCAATGAATTCATCTGTGAGGTCGACTTGTTCGAAACCCCACGTACTGCCAGGAATCTCGTTGGTATACCACCCCACCACGGCACTCTGGGCATCGCAATGCAACGCCACATTGCCATTGTCAACGATGTAATAGAGCAGATTGGTGGCATCACTGGTTCGCGTAAAGGAAAAACCAGCAGTGGGTTTACCGGTCTGTGTCTTATACTGAGTACTGAGCGTTCCATTCTGACGTGTGATATAACGCTGAGTACACAGGTTTTGTAAGAGATACCTCCCCGACGAGGCAGATACAACTGTCCAATACTGGGAAAGCTTATCATCGCTCTTAGCTTCACAACTGAGGGCATTGTTCCCAAAGTCCTCGTTCATATAAGTATCGTAACCCATGTTGCGGATACGGTAGTACTTGCCCACCTCAGGAGTTACATAATCACTCTTTGCCAGCAGATCGGCCTGTACCTGCTCTAAAGTAAAGTTCTCGACATCGGAGATTGTCCAATCGGAGCCGGGGTCACCCTGGCAAGTCCACTTATACAGATTGACGCCATCGCCATTAAGATTCAAACAGGTAGAGCCACTGAAATCACTCTTTTCAGAGATGTTAATATAAGATGTCTTACCAGAATTGTTAGGGCTATACTGGATATAAAGTGTCTTGGACGACGCACTGGGCGAACGGTAATTATCGTTGGATGAAAGAAAACGGCCCGTACTACCGTTACGCAACGTGTAGCCGGTTCCCTTTTTCTCCAGGATCCATACCTGCTGAAGGTTATTCACATTTGCACGTACTCCAAGTGTCTTGGTTCCGTCATCAGTAAGGTTGGAGGTAGTAGTCCTGCGGTTAGTTATGCGTACAAGTCCACCCCTGTTGAGGAAGTAATCGACATAGTCTTTACCATCCAAATTGCCAACATCCTGACTTTGCGCCTTTATAGACAAGACGCCAAGCAGCATAAGAGGCAGCAGAAACATTAACGTCTTTATCTTCATAACTTATAATTACAATTTGCTGATTTATACCGCAAAGTTACGAAAAGTCGAGAGCAGAACAAAATAAACTTGTTTATTTTTTTTGTCGAGATGTAGTAACTTATCCAAAGTTAACAAAAAAATCAATAAAGCAGCATTTACCTGTCTTTATTTATAATTATCTCACTCCTTTCCGTTTGTTGGCTTAACTCAGGATATTGGATACGCGTATGATACATGGTGCGTAACTTGGCCTTGAAAACCTCCTTGGCATCTGCAATCTCAAGGAACGAGATAGGACACTGAGTGAAATAACCAGATGTCACCTGATCGTCGACAATTCTGTCTACCATGTTATTCAGGCTTTCCTCGGTATACTCCGACAAACTTCTGGAGGCAGCCTCGATAGAGTCAGCCATCATGAGAATGGCTTGTTCCAAGGTTGTGGGATTGGGTCCGGGATAGGCAAACATACGTTCATCTATCTCCTTCTGAGGATAGTCATTCTTGTATGAGACATAGAAGTATTTAGCTAAACTCTTACCGTGATGAGTCGAAATAAAACCTTTTATCACGGAAGGAAGCTGGTATTTATCGGCCAAGCGGAGGCCATTCCTTACATGCTGGATAATAATCTGGGCACTCTGCTCGTATGGCAGATTGTCATGGGGATTGGTGCCAGACTGATTTTCTGTGAAAAAGACAGGATTCTCAAGCTTACCTATATCGTGATACAACGCACCGGTTCTGACCAACTGACTCTTAGCGCCTATGCGGTTGGCCACCTCGGCAGCCAAGTTAGCCACTTGCATGCTGTGCTGGAATGTTCCAGGAGCCTCTTCGGAGAGGCGACGCAAGATGGTGTTGTTAATATTAGACAACTCGACCAAAGTAACGTTGGAAGTAAACCCGAAGATACGTTCGATAGGCATAAGCAACGTATAAGAAAGCAGAGACAGGACACCCGCCAACAAGATGTATATATATGTCCACCTATCGAACCCGTTGGAAGTATAGGGACTGCCATGCAATAACTCGATGCAGAAATAGGTAATCAGCGCAGCCACAGTTACCAAAGCAGCCGCACGTACCAGTTCGCTGCGTTGTGAGAGTTGACGAAGACTATAGATAGCCACCAATCCGGCCACTAACTGGGTTACAATAAACTCATATGGATTATGAAGTGCAACAGCACACATCAATATGGAAACCGTATGTGAAATGAAAGCCGTTCGACTGTCCATGAACACACGTATAAATATTGGCAGAATACAATAAGGGATAACATATACACTCATCAGATTATGCGACATAAAAGCATATGTTACCAATGGGAATATGATACACTGACTTACTACCAGCATGACGAAACGCGGATTAGCCAGATAATCGCTGCGGAACTGCTCGAAATAAAACATGAGCAGAATCATCATAATGCCTATGTACGTCACCTGGCCGGCCAACTGCAGCAACTTCTCGGTATTACTGAGTGAACGGGTTTTCTGGAAACGCTCCATCGACTGAAGGACACAGAATGTATACTCGTCTACAATCTGACCGTGATCCACCAACTTCTGCCCTACCTGAACCTGTCCGATAAAGGGCACCAACTGAGCATCTACCTCCTGTCGCTGTTGCAGGGACTTCTCGGCATCATATATCAGATTGGGTTGGATGAATTTTTCCAATGCGCAACGCATTAACTTACCATGATTAAAACGGAGGCTATCCTCCTCGGCCATCATGTATTCATAGGCTGTCTTTTCGGTATACAAATGTTTTACGTAACGGGGCTGTGACTCGTTATTCTCGAAAAGCCAGACCTGATGTGTGTTTTCTTTCCTTAGCACATCATAGTCTTCCGCTTCTACAATACCCTGTGCATACAGGTGTCTTAGCTTCTCCAACAGATGGGGCAGATAATAAGAAGGAACACCATCTGAGGACATACCCTTGAAAGCCTCCCGCAATTGGGCGGCCTGCTTTTCATAAATAGTATTGTCGATGGCAAAGTAAGGCTCATAATAATTACGCAAACTGTCGCTCTCGCGTTTCAGCTGGGCTTCACTTTTATATACGGGGAAACTGTCTTGTGCTATTACCTGCACATCATCCCAAGGCTCCCCTATATTATATACGTATTTATTGTAACCACCCTTTGGCAAAAAGACTGCCAGAATAGCAATCATGGCAACCAGTCCCAGTATCCTATACAGGTACTCTTTGTTGCTGACTTTTCTCTTTCTATTATATCGGCTCATATTTTATTGAACATTGAGCATTGAGCATTGAACATTATGTAATATTCACTCTTAACTCTACACTTTTCAAATGCGAAAATACAAAAAAAAGTCTTTTGTTAGAAAAAAAATGTTTACTTTTGCACAAATTTTGACTACATTAGCTTATGCAAGATAGAAAAGTAAGGGTAAGATTTGCCCCAAGTCCTACAGGTCCATTGCACATTGGTGGTGTCAGGACCGCGTTATACAACTACCTTTTTGCACGTCAGCATGGTGGCGACTTAATCTTCAGAATAGAAGATACAGACAGCGGGCGCTTTGTCCCCGGAGCAGAAGAGTACATCATTGAAAGTTTCCAGTGGCTGGGCATCAAATTTGACGAAGGTGTCAGTTTCGGCGGCTCACATGGTCCATACCGCCAGAGCGAGCGCAGGGACATCTATAAGAAATATGTTCAGCAACTTCTGGATAACGGAAAAGCATATATCGCCTTTGATACGCCAGAAGAACTGGATGCAAAACGTGCTGAAATAGAAAACTTCCAGTACGATGCCAGCACTCGTATGCAGATGCGCAATTCGCTGACAATGTCCAAGGAGGAGGTAGACAAGCTCATTGCTGATGGTAATCAGTATGTGGTTCGTTTCCTTATTGAACCCGGTAGAGATGTACTGGTAGATGACCTCATTCGTGGCGAAGTACGCATAAACAGTAGTATTCTGGATGACAAGGTGCTATATAAGAGCGCAGATGAACTGCCTACCTATCATTTGGCAAACATCGTTGACGACCACCTGATGGAGGTCACACACGTGATTCGTGGCGAGGAGTGGTTGCCCAGCGCACCACTGCATGTCTTGTTGTATGAAGCCTTTGGTTGGGCAGATACCATGCCCCGTTTTGCTCACCTTCCTCTGTTGCTGAAACCTATAGGAAACGGCAAGCTCAGCAAGCGTGATGGCGACAAGTTGGGATTCCCCGTATTCCCGCTGGAGTGGCATGACCCCAAAACTGGCGAAGTCTCTAGCGGCTATCGCGAAAAAGGATACCTGCCTCAGGCAGTTGTCAACTTCCTGGCTCTTTTGGGATGGAACCCTGGCAACGATCAGGAACTGATGAGCCTGGACGAGATGGTGAAGCTCTTCGACCTGAGCAAATGTTCTAAGAACGGTGCCAAATTCGATTATGTGAAGGCTGCATGGTTCAACCACCAGTACCTTATCCAGCAACCTGATGAAGCATGGGCTCCTGCTTTTGACAAGATCCTTAAGGCAGAAGGTATCAATGCTACCACCCAGCAGGAAGCAGAAGTGGTACGTATGATGAAACTGAAGGTAATAGAATATGTTGACGGACAAGGCAACAAGCGTAAGCGTAACATCAGTTTCCCCTCTGATTTGTGGCCGCTGACACGTTTCTTCTTTGTGGCACCTGAAAGCTTCGACCGCGAGGATAAGTTCATCCGCAAAAACTGGGCAGAAACAACAGCTGACGAGATGAAGCAATTCTGTGAGATACTCTCTGGCATTCAGGACTTCACTGTTGAAGGAATGAAAGCCGTTGTAGATCCTTGGGTAGAGTCTTCCGGCCTGCGCCCCTGGAATGCATGGCGTATTTGTTTGGTTGGAGCCGGACAGGGTCCTGACATGTACGAATTGGCAGCCTTCTTGGGCAAGGAAGAAACGATGAAACGAATGCAGTTCGCAATTGAAACCTTAAAATAAGACTTTTCAGGTTCTCGCTGAAAATCCTATAATTAAGAATAAAGGCAGCCCCACTTGGAGCTGCCTTCTTATTTTAGTTATCTCGAAGATTATTCCTCTTCGTCATCTGACCAGATTTCCCAACTGTCTTCCTTAGTCAGTGCATCACCACCATCCACTGTGGTGTCATTGTCGATAATCAGGCTCTCTGCCAACATGTTGACAACATCGGCCGATTCTATTTTCATTTCGGGTTTAATGTACATATTAGCCCCCTCCCTTCCTCCCCGAAGGGAGGTGACATTGAGGGTATGGGTCATGGGTTATTATTTCAGAATCTTCTTGCCATCAACAATGTTGATACCCTTCTGCAGCTTATTAATGCGCTGACCAGAGAGGTTATAAATGGCACCATTAGCAGGAGTCTCATTGATAACACCAGCAATAGCAGTCTCGCCATCCTCAGCAAAGTAGAAGGCCTTAACATCAGAATCTTTGAGAAGTACAAAATATGCCTTACCTGCCTTGAGGGTACCGGTCTCAGCCAAATAGAAGCCTGCTTCCTTACCCTCGGGCTTAGCCAGAATATACTTGCCAGCAGCCTCCAGATCTTCAGCAGCACCCTGCAAGATATTCTCCTCAGCCTTAACAGCATCTGTTGTAGGAGCAAAGTTGTAATAGCCGGCAGCACCCTTCAGGACAACTGCCTCACCAGCTGCAATCTTACCTTCGATAGGCTCCAGATGCAGAATTCCTGCCTTTTCAATAACACCAGCATATGCCTTAACACCTTCAGGAATCTCTACATCAGTATCACTAACATACAGTGTAGCAACGCCAGCATCGGTAATCTTGGCAACAACAGCGTGTGTAGCACTAGGAACAGGATACTCATCTTCACCAAGGCACTGACGGAAGGCTGCACCCAAGTTGACAGCAATCTCACCACTCTTCAACTGTTCATCAGTTACCTCAACAGGAGTATCACCACTTACGGTTCCTGCACTGCCATTACCATTAACGAACTCGCCCTGATAGTAGTTGTTGGCGAATACGGAGTTGTTACCATTGATCTTACCAAAGAACTGACCAGTTACTGCTGACTGTAATGTACCAATAGACAAACAGTTCTTGATTGTGGCCTTACCACCATTGTTATATCCAATGATACCACCAAATGTACAGTTACCAGGAGTTGCGGCAGTATTAATCACCTTACCATCGAACAAACAGTTGCTGATTGTAACGATAGCAGTAGTTTTGTTCTGAACATAACCAACAATACCGCCATAGTTACCATTATTAGCAGCATCATTACCATCCAAAGTACCAGAATACCAGCAATTCTCAACAACTACTGAACCGATATTAGAGTTACCCAAGATACCACCTTGTCTACCACCAGCATAAGTGTTATTGATGTTAACAAAGCTATGGATGTTGCGAATGGTAGGATTTTCATCACGTGCATAACCAGCAACGCCACCAGCATTTTGAATTGTAGTATTAATAGTACCGTAAATATCAAAGTTCTCAACGAGCGCACCTGTAGAAAGTACACCGAAGATACCGAAATAGTTCTGGGTTGAGGTGGCATTGAAACCCTTAATGGTGTGACCTTGACCATCGAAATGACCCTTGTATGCAACATCTACACCATCAACTTTACCCCAGTTTCCAACAGGAATCCAAGGATTCTCATCAGTGATAGCCTCTGAAAGATCAATATCTGCAGTAAGGGCTGCATCAATGAAAGAAGTCTCAGATGCTACAGTACCATCATTGATAACCTTTGCAAAGTTGAACATGTCAGCAGCTGTACCAATCTGTAATACACCGTCCTTCTCTGTCAACTGGTACTTGGCAAGCCACATGTTCTTTGGAGCATTAATGATAGCCTCACGAGCATCAGCAAACTTGGCCTCCAACTCGCTGGCCTTAGCCTCACTAACAGCAGCAATAGCATCAGCCACCTGTGTAGCCACAGGATCAACAAGCAGCATATCGCCAAGAATTTCCACCTTCAGCTTCTCGAGAGAATCGGTATATTCTTTACATACATCTGCCCATTCCTCGTCCGTGAACATCTTAAACTCAGACATCTGGAAAGAACCACCACCAGTTTCCTCTACTTCAATCTTAAAGTACTTATATGACTTAGCTAACTCGCTAAAGTCGAAATAAGCGGTAGCAAAGTTAGCTGCAGGGAGCTGATCCTGATCAATATCGTTCTTCTCGTCGAGCAACACCCATCCAGCATAGTCGCGGACAGCATTTTCGTCTAAATCACCCCTGATGGTACAGCCATAAATCTTCCAGCTCTTCCAGTTGCGGTCAGAATAATCTCCTGAATCATTACCAGTAACCAGCTTATAGCAATTGTACTTAGTTGCCTTATAAACCTTAAAGATAACGTATGAGCCTGAGCCATCTTCGGGCATATCGCCACCCCACTTGGTCTCGATATCACCATCAAGCAATTTTGTCCAGTTCTCGCCATCACCCCAGGAAGGATTACCATCAAGAACACGATAACCACCACCTGCAAAGGCTGCAGAATACTCGAGCACTTCCTTCAGGCTAACCAACTCGTTATAAAGAAGAGACAACTGATCTACATCGGTAGTGGTCTTTAACTGCTCAAACTTCTCGGTGAAGGTTGTCTTAGAAGCTTCCATTTCAGTCTCAACTACCATATCAGCCACTCCTGCAGCAAATTCTGTCAAATCATCGACTAATGACTTACGGATATCCTCGAACTGATCCTGAGTGTAGAAATAAACCTCAGACATCTGCTGTTCATCACCACCTGAAGCCGTAATCTCAATCTTATAGAATGAGTAATTCTCCTTCACGCCATTTTTAAAGTTAAGAGAAACAGAGAAACAGTTTCTGCCAGGCAGTAACTCTTCGCTAACATTCTCTCTCTCATCCAACACAGTCCATCCGTTTGCACTTGCTGATGCCTCTGCATCATTAGCAAAGTTACCGCCGTAGACCTTCCATGTCTTCCAGTTGCGTTCTTTATGATTCTCTGTGTTGTTACCAGTTACCAACTTATAAAAACTAGGCTGTTGAGCAGAAGAGCGGAATACAACATACTGTGCCTTACCATCAGAGAAGTCTCCGCCCCATTTGGTATTGTCTTTCTTATCAACCAGTTTAGAAGCAGGGTTCTCAACCCATGAGGCGCTACTGCTGATAACTACAAAACCGCCTTTACTGATGGTTGTTATCTCGTCTTTGATCGGAGCAATCTCTTCAATTGATGAAAGGAACTTATTGACATCCTGACTCTCTAGAGCCTCCTGAACAGCAGGCAACTTCTCTTTATATGCAGTTACGAGGTCTTCATCTACACCTGTCAAATCCAAGTTTATATATTCCTGCGCAACTGATGTGTCAACGGTATATTCAGCAAAAGTAAAATCAGCCATCTGGCAGTATTCACCCCAGCCTCCTGCGAGAGCTTCGACTTCAATCTTAAAATAAGAATAGAACTTGCCATCGGGATTGGAAATATCAAAAGAAACCACGGCAAACTGATCTGTAGTCAGCTGCTGATCCGCTTTTTCATCGAGCAAAACCCAGTCCTCTGCATCAAGAGCAGCATCATCGTCGACAAAGTTTCCTCCGTATATCTTCCATGATTTCCAGTTACGGCCTTTGTTACTATTGGTGTCATCTGCGATTACCAACTCATAGGAAGCAGGAGCAATGGGAACTATAGTCTTGAAGACAGCTGTGGGGGTATTTCCATACCATCCGTCCCACGATCCCCATTTAGTACCTTGTGTGCCATCAAATAATTTTTGGCAACCTTCATCTCCACCAAAATCAGAACCACCTACACAGGTAATCTTGATACCAGCATTGGCACTCTGTACGCACAGCAACATAAGTACTGTAGCGAACCACGTTAAAAGTTTGTTTCTCTTCATAAAACAAGTGTGTTAAGTTAATATTGTGCCTGAAAAATAGAGACCGATTTGTTCAAACGAGCCTCCACCGACAGACGGTTAGTAATAGATTAGTTTTATGCTTTTTTTGTGTTTTTTTAAATTTAAAGTCGACGCAAAGATATATTTTTTCTGAGTATGCTCCAAATAAAATCATTTTTTTTTATATAAAAAGGGCTGGCATTATTTGTGCCAACCCTTTTTATATTAATTATGGAATAGAGCAGGAGTTATTCCTCCTCTTCATCTGACCATATTTCCCAACTGTCTTCCTTAGTCAGTGCATCACCACCATCCACTGTGGTGTCACCGTCTATAACCAGGCTCTCTGCCAACATGTTGACAACATCAGCCGATTCGATCTTAAATGCAGGTTTAATGTATCTCATTGTAATTAAAAATTTTGAATTAAGAATTAGCCCCCACCCTCCCCGGAGGGAGGGCCGGGGTGGGTCTTACTTAAGAATTTTCTTGCCGTTAACAATGTAAATACCCTTCTGAGCCTTGTTTACACGCTGACCAGAGAGGTTGTAAACAGCACCATTGTCAATTGTTATTTGCTCATTGTCAATTGTATTGATACCTGTTGCATCTTCTTCGCCGAAAGGATAGAATTCCTTAATACCAGCGGCACCCTTGATTACCAAGTAACCCTTGCCTGCAGCAATCTTAGTATCAGGTGTTGCTTTTGCGAAGCCGGCCACGTCGTTCAACTTAGCCAGAATGTACTGTGTACCATCAGCCGTTACTTCCTCGGTAGCAGGCTTCAGATCGTTATCAAGAACAATGTTGGATGCAGCAGCGCTCTTGATTCCGAAGAAGACGACGCGCTTGTCAGAAGTAACAGTGAGGGTGCAATCAGAAGCAACCTCAAACTCGTACTTATCTGCATTTGTAACGTTAATAGTGTAGGGTGAGTTACCTGTGACACCATCGTTAGCTTGTACGGTAACAGTCTTAACAACCTCATCACCATTCTTCAAGACTACATCTGATGTACCAGTACCCTTCCAAGCTACTGCATAGAAAGAATACTTGCCGGCAGGAACAGTAAGAGTGAAGTTTCCAACAGCCTTAGAAGTACCTATCTTAAGTACTTTGCAATCGGCCTCACCATTGATGATGGCTACACCATCGTCATAGCAAACGTCTCCCTTAGTGTAAGAAAGATCAATAGAATACTCAGAGGTGCTTACAGGGGTTTCACTTACAGCCTGTGGATAGAATGTATAAGTTCCCTCTGCGCCCTTCAGGACAACTGCCTCACCAGCGGGGATAACAGATGTGGGCTCAAGATGAACATAGCCTTCCTTAAGCTGAGCAGCATAGGCCTCTACGCCTGCAGGAATATCATCGATAAATCCAGGAGCAACGAAGGTTGCATAACCTGCATCAGTGATAGTTGCTTCAACATAGTTACCCTTGTAGAAGAGACGCCAGTTGTCGGTGACAATCCAATCACCGCCCTTAACATCTTCTGCATCGCGATAAACACCAATCTTAAGCTTGCCGTCGGCACCTACTACTGCATTTACAGTTGTGGTGTATGTTCCAACCTGGAAGAACTTAGCCGCATCGCGACAACCGTCAGGTATAACAATACCATTGCCTTCACGACCGTAACCAGGCATCTGACCAGCACCTTCGAGAATACTGGGCAGCAATACACGGTTGCTCTCCGAGCCAGCGAACAGGTATGCCAACTGACGATTGTTACCTGCAATAGCACTCTCAAAGTTACCATCGCGATAGTAACCAGTCATAGAAACTGTATACTGTCCAGCGGGCAGACCTTCAACTTCCTGAACAAGATAAACCTTACCAACTTCAGCAGTGTTCCACATCTCGAACATGTAGTCACCTGCAGCATCATTGCCCTTCCAGTTCCAAATGCTACCGGCATTACGTTCCCAAGCAGAAGCATTGAGATCAGCATTAGCTGCACCCTTATCGTCACCATCGAAGTCATTCTGAGAGAAGGTTGCCTGATGAATCAGGTGACCCAAGTCAACAGGATTCTCCTTGTTAGCTTCTGCTGCCAATGCGAGGAACTCCTCAGGAGTTACAAGCAACCACTTGTTATAAGCATTATCAGCACCAGACTTGTCTGTATCAACCTGAAGACGTTCGTCATCGGTCATACCGAGGTATATATTGTTACCAGAATTTTGGCTATTGATGATGCGATAGCTTCCGTCGCCAACAGGCTGGAATTCCCATGCCCAATCAACCTTAGCAAGGTCAACGACACCACAGTCTACATAGCCATTATGACCAAGCCAGTCGTTATTACCACGAATGCCATTAGGCAGGTTGGTCTGGATAGCATAGCGGTTTTCGCCTGTTGTGTTGGTGTGCAGGACGCACTTAGCACCCATGTGGTTCAAAGAAGCATGTGTACCCCAGTCATTGCCACCAGCCAAGAACATCTTAGCACCTACGTTGAAGATGTAAGCAACCAGACCATCCTTGGGCTCAGTACCCTTGAAGTTCTCTGTGCGAGCATCAGCAGCCAGACGACGTGCCTTGCGCAATTGTGCAAGAGCTTTGTCTCTTCCTGCACGATAGTTAATTCTTGCCTTTGCAAATTCAATAACTGCAGCATCAATACCCTCCTTCTCAGCCAAAGCAAGAGTTGCTTCTAAAGCAGATGCTGTATTGTTGAAGTCATTAACCATATTACCAGCAGTGTAGAGACCACCGTCAGCATAACGGCCACCCCAGTTCTGATGAACGTGGAAAGCAAATACATTTACGCTACCATCAGTCTTGATGAGGGCTTTCTGAGAGTCGGTCAGACGAACAACTTCGTCCTCTTTCCAACCATCAGTCTCACTCCAAATCAACTCGCCATTGATGTAGTACTCGCAGGGAGCATCGTCATGAGGAGCGGGCATGTAAACAGTAGCAGGAATCTCACCATCAACAGTGAAGTAACGAACAGCATATACGTCTGCGGGACGTCCGTCACCGAAGTTAGGAAGATCCTGACCATAGTTCCAGTCTGCTATATTATAGTCGGGGTCGAACCAAGAGATACCATTCTGCTTCTCGGGTACGCCAATAATCTTGTTGTAATTAGGATTGCTCTCATTCCAATCACCGAATTCAAAGTCACCCTGGGCAACATAAGTGAATGCCTTATAATCGCCACCCCACTTGAGAGAAGGAAGGATGCACTCAGCGTCGCCCTTGGCTGCTTCAGCATAGCTCCTCTTAACGGCACCGAGGATAAGCTCGCGAGCATCGTTGAAGTAAGACAGTAAATCTTCAGGCTGAGCGTCGGCCACAGCAGCTTCAGCGGCAGCAATTTCTTTTTGAATAGCCTCTGAAATTTCAAATTTACCAAATGCCTCTTTCTCTAATCTAACTAATGAGTCAACATATTCCTTACATTCAGCTTTCCAAGTGTCCTCAGTGAACATCTTGAACTCTGACATCTGGATAGCGTCACCACTATATGGAGCCTCGACCTCAATCTTGAAGTACGTGTATGCTGCAGGTGTCTCGCTGAAGCTGAAATAAGCAGGCGCAAAATTATCAGCAGGGAGCTGATCCTGACCTATGTCTGTCTTCTCGTCAAGCAAAGCCCATTGGCTGAAATCGCGAACGGCTAATTCATCCATGTCACCCCTAATGTTACAACCGTAAATCTTCCAAGTCTTCCAGTTACGTCCTGGACTGCTCTTGGTATCGTTACCTGTAATCAACTCATAACCAGTAAACTTTGTAGACTTGTTTACCTTGAAGATAACATATGAGCCTGAACCGTCATTAGGCATACCACCGCCCCACTTGGTTTTCTCATCACCATCAATCAGTTTTGTATGGTTCTCATTGGCACCCCAAGCTGTATTACCATCAAGAGGACGATAAGCACCAGAAATAAATGCAGCAGACTCCTCAAACTTCTTTCTCAGTTCAACCAGTTCGTTATAGCACTTAGTCAAAACAACAGGATCGTCAGTAGTCTTCAATTCTTCCAACTTGGTCTTGAAAGTTTCCTTATCTTCAGCAAGGCTAGACTCAGTCTCCAAGTTATCTACGTCGAAATCGTCGAAGTATGCTACAAGAGGCTTGCGAGTGGCCTCGTATTCTTCCTTAGTACACAGAGACATCTCATTCATCTGAGTTGCATCTCCTTCGTGAGCGGCAAATACCTTAACCATGAAATACAGGTAAGGCTCTGAAACGCCCTCTGTGAAATTGAAGGCAGCAGGATAGTTGTTTTCCATCGGCAGGTATTCTTCGCTGATGTCTACTCTCTTATCCAACTCTACCCATCCTTCATTGTTTGGTGTAGCATCCTTAAAAGATGTAAAGTTAGCGCCATAAACAGACCAAGTCTTCCAGTTGCGACCATTGAACCTTCCTGTATCACCACCAGTTACCAATCTATAGAAATATGGCGCGAAAGCCTCCTTTATACGGAAAATAACATACTGGTAGGGCGCTCCATTGAAGTTACCGCCCCACTTGGTACCATCTCTACCCTCGCGTCCGTCTTTTCCATCGAAGAGTTGCGAATAGTGACCATCGCCCCAGCAGGCAGAGCCGTCAAATGCACTTATATTACCATTGCTGACAAGTGCAGCTATAGCGGCACTCATTTTAGCAGCGAGATTCAATTCGCTCTGAAGTGCAGTATAGTCGCCTGAACTCTTAGCGCTTTCCAGAGCATCAGTTAATCCATCGATGAGTTTTGGAGCTTCAACACTCCATACGTCGTCTGCATCTAAGCCAGTAATGTCAAGACCCTTGGCAACTTCCACCTTGGTGGTGTACAGCTCAGCGGTCGTCTCTTCGGAATATGTACCGAAAGCGAAGTCACCCATCTGCATGTACTGACCGGACTGACGTATTTCATCAACTTCAATCTTGAAATACTCGTAGTAACTATCGCATTCCTCAGACAAAGTAAAGGTGGTCTGCAGATAGCTGTTGTTGGTTTCCCCCGTTGGGAACTGCTCGTCGGTGATGTTCTCCTTGCTGTCAAGTAGTACCCATCCGGCAGCATCTCTTGTGGCTGAAGCATCGCCAACGAAATTAGCACCATAGATTCTCCATTTCTGCCACTGACGTCCCTTGCTGCCAGGAGTATCATTGGCAACGGTGAGCACATAATCGCTGGGCTTAATGCCTGCGGATGCCTTGAAGACAATCCATCGAGTGTTTCCATTGTTTAGGCTCTCGCCCCACTTGGTTTCGCCCTTGCCGTCAAGAAGCTTCTCTGCACCTTCGTTGTCGTTTGTCCTTGTGGCGGACAACAGCGTGTAGGTGACATCAGCACTTACACTCTGAACGCCCAGCACCATAAGTGCAGAAACGAACAACGTCATTAGTTTGTTTTTTTTCATAAAAATAAGTGTTGTTAAGTTAATATTTTACCTGTGAAGAAGACCTTACGGGTGGATATGGCTTCAAACGCAGGTGGTTAATAATTGCCAGTTTTAGTTAATAATGTCAGGGCAAAGATACATTATTTTTGAATACATCCCAAAATTTAACTTTATTTTTCGATGTTTAAACAGCATTAAATGTAAAATTTGCAACTATTAATAGTAACAATTGTGAATATTAATTGTAACTTTGCACGCAATTATACAATAAAACGATAGATTCTGACGTTATTAATTTTAGGATGAAAAGACTACTCTGGATAGGTTTACTGCTAATCAGTCTGAGCGTTAAGGCTCAGTTTGATGCTGCATTTACCAATGCCTGGGCTCTGCAATCCCACTTCAACCCTGCAGCGGCAGGATTGGATGGCCTGCTAAATATCAGAGCTGCATACAACATGCAGATGGTAGGTTTCGAGGATGCTCCAAAGACCATACTGATAACAGCAGACATGCCTCTTTTCTTTCTGGGACCTAGCCACGGAGTCGGACTTGGACTGTACAACGACAAGGCTGCCATATTCTCTACGCAGAAGATATCACTGACGTACGCCTACCACCATAAAATATGGGGAGGGACCATGAGTATAGGTATAAAGCCGGCGCTCCTGGTCGAAAAAACAGACGGTTCGAAACTGGATCTGAATGATCCAAATGATCCTGCCTTCACAACAAGTGAAGCGAAGGGTCAAACCATAGATCTGGACTTGGGACTCCGATATACCCATAAGAAACTATGGTATGCTGGCGCCAGCGTTATGCATCTGATGGGACCAACCATTACGTTGGGAGACGATAAGACGCACGAGATAACCATTGACCCTGTTATCTTTATGACAGGAGGATATCGCTTCAAGTTCCGCTACCCACGTTACGCCCTGGCTACGGATGCCATTCTGAGAACCGACCTGCTATCGTGGAGAGGTGATATCTCTGCCCGTTTGGAATACGATGGAGACAAACACAAGTTGTACGGCGGCGTTATGTATAGCCCCATGAACAGCGTGGGTGTGATGCTGGGATATAATTTCCATGGCATAAACATAGGTTACTCGTACGAGATATACACAGGAGGAATAGGAGCGCTAAATGGAACGCACGAGATTATGGTAGGCTACCAGACTGACCTGAATCTGGGTAAGAAAGGTAAAAACCTGCATAAGAGTGTGAGACTTCTTTAGGGACATTAAGTATTGAACATTGAGTATCGAACATTATATTATATAATAAGGTATAGAAGAGTAAATCAGATTACTCCGATAAAGATAAAAAATAACTAAACATAAAGATATGAAGACAAAGAGTCTGGGATTTTTCTTATTGGCAATTCTTTGCCTGACCCTGGCTGCATGTATGGGGTCTAATTCATCGGCTAACGCAGTGGGAGGAGAACTGACAGGTGTCAGAGGATCTGCCATGTCGGAGCCTACACCTTATGGCATGGTGGCCGTACACAAAGGTTCACTGAAGATAGGACTACAAGAAAATGACACCCTTTGGGGTGCTGACTTTCCCATCAGAGACATCAGTGTCGACGGTTTCTGGATGGATGAGCATGAAGTAAGTAATGCCAAATACCGTCAGTTTGTAAACTGGGTACGTGACAGTATTATCCGTGAGCGCTTGGCTGACCCCGCCTATGGTGGTGACGAAACTTATAAGATTGAGGAAGATAAGGAGGGTAACCCCATTACACCATATCTGAACTGGAGTAAACCCATTCCCTGGCGTAAGGCTAACGAGGATGAAGACCGTGCTATCCAGAGCGTGTATGTTATTCATCCTATCGACGGCACCAAGATGCTGGATGCCAAGCAGATGAACTATCGTTATGAGATATACGATTATGTGGCTGCAGCACAGCGCAAATATCGTCTGGACCCTGAAGAGCGTGACCTGAATACCGACCACGCTGTCAGCAACGACCAGGTAATGATTAGCAAGGACACAGCATGGATAGATGACGATGGCAGAATTATCCGCCAGACCATTACACGTCCTTTGAGCGGACCATGGGACTTCCTGAATACATACATTGTGAATATATACCCTGACACCACATGTTGGGTGAACGATTTCCAGAATGCTGACAATGAGCGATACATGAAACTCTATTTCAGTAATCCTGCATACGATGACTATCCCGTAGTAGGTATCTCATGGGATCAGGCCAATGCCTTCTGTGCATGGCGTACCAACTTCCTGATGAAAGGACTGGGCGGCTATGCCAAGCAGATCCAACGTTACCGTCTGCCCAGCGAAGTTGAGTGGGAATATGCTGCTCGTGGAAAAGAGGGCAACCCCTTCCCCTGGACAAGTCTTGAGGTGAAGAGTGACAAAGGATGCTATTATGCCAATTTCAAGCCTGATAGAGGAAACTACACCAAGGATGGAAGCCTTATTACCAGTAAGTGTGGCATTTTCAGTGCCAATAGCAATGGTCTGTATGATATGGCAGGTAATGTAGCTGAGTGGACAAGCACCGTATTTACAGAGGCCGGTGTAGAAAGCATGAGCGACATGAACCCCGACCTGAAATACAATGCTGCCAAAGAGGATCCCTATCGCCTGAAAAAGAAAAGCGTAAGAGGCGGTTCCTGGAAAGATCCAGAAAGCATGATTCGCAGCGCATGGCGCTCTTATGAGTACCAGAATCAACCCCGCTGCTATGTCGGTTTCCGTTGTGTTCGCACTATGGTGAACGATAGAGGAAATGCCGGAGCCCAGAAAGGTGGCAAAGCAAGCAGTAAAGGCGGCGGAAAGAGCAAGTCTTCAAGCGGACCAACTGTAAGCACACGTAAAACAAGGAGGTAACCCATCTGACTTCCCAAGGGGAGATATAAAAGAAAAAAGAATTAAAAGGAGATAATAAACAATTAAATTAACAATATACCTCGGAACCTTGACTCCCTCTCTCACGGGAGAAGGCAGGGGAAGAGGACAAATAATAAAGATATGAATCCTATAGCCAAACTGCAGAAGTGGATGGACTCTCCATCTGGCCAAGTATTTATGAACTACTCCTATAGCTGGGGCGCATCAGTCGTCATCCTGGGAGCTTTGTTTAAACTGACACATATTTCAGGAGCCAATATCATGCTTTTCGTGGGTATGATCGTGGAGGCAATTGTATTCTTTATCTCTGGTTTTGAAAAGACCTACGACAAGGTTCCCAAGACCGAAGGCGCAGAAGTTGTTGGTGGACAGACAGTTGTAGTAGCTGGAGGCGGCACTCCCCTACCCGAGGGTGCTGAGATTCCTGAAGGTCCCATTGTAATTGGCGGTGGTACACCCATCGTAGCAGGTGGCGCACCTGTTGGTAACATAGATCCTGATGCACTGGCTGCAGGTACAGGATTAAGTGCTGCTGCTGCCAACCTCGCAGCTGCCGGACAAGCTGCTGCCCAGGCACAGTTGGCACTAGAACAGATACAGAATGGCGGTCCTGCCATTGATCCTAACCAGATTAAGGCTACAGATCCTGCAGCTATAGAGGAAGCTGTGAAGAACTATGCAGAAGAGTTGACTGAACTGACAGAGGTGTTAGGCCGTGTGAAGGCTCAGGCTGCACGTATGAGTACAGACAGTGAGGAGATGGAGAACCTGAACCGCACCCTTACCGGTATTGCAACTGTTTACGAACTGCAGTTGCGCAATATCAGCAAGCAGGTTAGTACCATAGAGCAGATTGATGAGCAGACACGTAAGATGGCACAGCAGATTCAGGAACTGAATGATGTATACAGTCGCATGATTAAAGCACTGACCGTTAACATGGGTCCTGCTGTGGCTGCCACTACTGGAGAGAATTCATAAATGAAGCGGCTTTGACGCAATTGAAGATTGAGAATTGAGAATTAGGATTAAGGATTATAATTCATAATTGCAATGCCAATAAAGAAAAAGAGGATGTCTCCTCGCCAAAAGATGATTAACCTGATGTACTTGGTACTGATGGCCATGTTAGCCCTCAATGTATCAAGCGATGTACTGAATGGTTTCTCGTTGGTGTCTGACAGCCTAAACAAATCAACCCAGAATGCCAGTCATGTTAATAATGACATATACGAAACCTTCGATGAGCAGATGAAGAACAACCCTGCTAAGGTGAAGCAATGGTATGACAAGGCACAATATGTGCGCAGTATCAGCGATTCTCTATACAACCTGGCAGAAGAACTGAAAGTTGCCATCGTAAAGAAAAGTGATGGTAAGGATGGGGACGTTAATGACATTAAGAATCGCGAGGATTTGGAAGCCAGTACACAGATTATGTTGGCTCCTGGAACTGGACGAGGCAAGAAACTCTATAAGGCTATCAACGACTATCGCGATAAGATAGTAAAGATGGTAACTGACAAAGAGAAGAGAGAGATAATCTCGAGTAACCTGAGTACAGAGGTTCCTACAAAAGCCCGCCTGATGGGAAAGAATTGGCAGGAATACATGTTTGAGAGTATGCCCACAGCAGCTGCAGTTACTTTGTTAACCAAACTGCAGAGTGACGTACGCTATGCCGAAGGTGAAGTGCTGCACAACCTTATCAGTAATGTGGACGTAAAGGATATTCGTGTAAATCAACTGAATGCCTACGTTATTCCCAGTTCGGAAACTGTGGTACAGGGAGGTAAATTCAGTGCTCAGATTATAATGGCAGCCGTAGATACAACCCGCAGGCCCACTATCTACATTGGTGGACAACCAATAAAGAGCGAGAAGGGACTCTATGAAACAATCTGCAACAGGACCGGCGACTTCACACTGAGCGGATTTATTGAGATGCTGAACGGAAGTGGAGAAAAGGTAAAGCGTGAGTTCTCGCAGAAATATACCGTTGTTGCACCCAGCGCTACCGTTAGTGCCGACATTATGAATGTGCTCTATGCCGGATATGACAACCCCATGAGTGTCTCTGTACCCGGTATCCCAAGCAACAAGCTGCACGTAAGCATGACTGGTGGAACGCTGACACAGAAAGGCGATGGTCATTACATTGCCCGTCCCACCTCTCCCGGCGGTGAAGCAGTATTTACGGTATCTGCCCAGAATGAGGGTCGCACTCAGGAAATGGGTAAGTTTGCCTTCCGTGTTAGGAAATTGCCCGATCCAACAGCCTTTATCGCCTACTCAGACGGACAAGGTGGAACGAACCACTTTAAGGGCGGAAACATAAGTAAACAGATACTGATGGGTACCGAAGGAATCGGAGCAGCCATTGACGATGGTCTGCTGAACATTACCTTCCGCGTACAAGGTTTCCAAACTGTATTCTACGATGCAATGGGTAACGCCGTTCCCTATAAGAGTAACGGAGCCAACTTTACAGACCAGCAGAAAAACCAAATCAGAGGCCTGGCCCGTAACAAACGTTTCTATATCACAGAAGTCCACGCTATCGGACCAGACGGTATAGAGAGACAATTGGACGGAGTTATGGAAGTCATCATTAAGTAATACCATAATATATATTATTTATGAAACGTACACTAATCATAATAGCAGCTACCTTGCTGACAGGAAGCATGACATTTGCACAGCCTGCTAAACGTCGTACTACAACTACCGCAAATGCGACTGCAGCAACCACCACAGCAGCTAAACAGAATAATAATAACGACCGTGCATCTCTGCAGTTCCCGACATCAGCAGCAATGCCAGAGGATGTGGTATGGAAGCGTGACATCTACCGTCAGCTGGATCTGATGAAGGACAAGAATGCACCTATGTACTATCCTGTAGAGCCCAAAGGGAAACAGGTAAATCTGTTCACATATCTGTTCCGTCTGATTCAGACGGGACGAGTGACAGCCTATACATATAAACTGGATGGCAATGAATCGTTCGAAGAAAAAGATAAACTCAGCGTAAAAGATATGCTGGAGCGCTATGGCATCTATTACGAAGAGAAAGACGGCAAGATAGTGGTTGCTGATGCTGACGTACCAAGCGCTGAAGCTACACGCTACTATATAAAGGAAAGTGTATATCTGGATCAGCGTACAGGAACTTTCAGTACTAAAGTAACAGCTCTCTGCCCCATTCTGATGCGTGGCGCAGATGAGTTCAGTACAGATGCTACACCTTATCCTCTTTTTTGGCTGAAATACGATGATATCGCGCCCTGGTTGGCTAAACTCCCTATGATGGGTAGCAACCTGAACAATGTATCGAATCTGACAGCAGATGACTACTTTACCTTGAATCGATACGAGGGTAAAATTTACAAAACAAATAACCTGCAAGGAAAAGTACTGGCTAACTATTGTGAGACCGACAGCGCCATGAAGAAGGAACAAGAAAAAATTGAAAAGCAGATTGTTGACTTCGAGGAAGGCGTTTGGGGACACGAGATTGTAGATAGCACAAAATTAGACAGTATAGCATTGGCCAATGCTGCAAAGACAGAGAAAAAGTCAGCCAGCGTATGGGGAAGACGCACAAAGACTCCCACTGCCAACTCTGACAAGAGTACTGCTAATACAAAGAAAGAGAAAGCACCTGCAGCAGCACGCGTAAGTGCTCGGAGACAGAGGAGGTAAGGACATATGGCTCAGTTTGCCGATGTCATACTGCCACTCCCTTTAGAAGGCAATTTTACATATAGCTTACCCAAGAGTTTCTCGAACCTTGTCCAGGTAGGATGTAGGATTATTGTTCCATTTGGAACATCCAAATATTATAGTGCCATAGTAGTAAAACTACATGACACGATTCCATCGTACCCAACTAAAGAGGCTATGGAATTGCTGGACAGCAGTCCCATCGTAACCACAGCACAATTGAAACTATGGAAATGGATAGCCGATTACTATCTGTGCACCATAGGAGATGTATACAAGGCAGCACTTCCAAGCGGCTTAAAACTGGAAAGCGAATCGAGTGTGATGTACAATGAGGAATTCATTGGCGATAACACACTCACGCCATCAGAAGAGAAAATAATCCAGATATTGGAGGAAGATACAGTACAGACACTCTCTTCTCTTCAAAAGAAAACAGGCATAAAAAACATTCTGCCTGTCATAAAAAGATTACTCGATAAAAACGCCATCCGAATTAAGGAGGAGGTTAAAAGAACCTATAAGCCACGTATGGCAACGTACGTTCGGATTACAGAGGCTTTCTTTAATGAAACACAACTCAACGAGATCCTTACCCAGCTGAAGCGATCGGCAAAACAGGCCGACCTGCTCATGAAATATGCATCGCTTGCCGGCATCTCGGCTGCATTGGCACTCCAGAACAAAGACCTGCTGAAAGAAATCACCAAACAGGAGCTGATTGAGAAAACAGCATGTACACCAAGTGTACTGAAGGCTCTCTGTCAGAAAGGAGTCTTGGAACTTTACCAAAAGCCAATAGGTCGAATAGCACAGCAATACCTGCCTACAGAGCTGATTATTCAACCACTCAGCGAAGACCAGACAAGAGCTAGAGAAGAAATAAAAGACGCTTGGAAACAACATGATGTGTGCCTGCTGCACGGTGTAACAAGCAGCGGTAAGACCGAGGTCTATATCCATCTGATGAAGGAGGTCATAGAAGCTGGAAAACAGGTACTCTTCATGCTACCTGAGATTGTACTGACAGCTCAGCTAACAGATCGTCTGAAACGTGTTTTCGGTGATCGTCTGGGCGTATACCATTCGCGCTATCCTGATGCAGAACGCGTAGAAGTCTATCAGAAAATGCTTTCCGACTCTCCCTATGATATTATTGTGGGC